>SDBV01005561.1_pt1 | contig 17753 bp, 17 predicted proteins | sample 2277081 | NCBI WGS metagenome assembly SDBV01 (sample SAMN10402039, study PRJNA504765) | marine sediment metagenome | isolation source: marine sediment core GS10_PC15, 223 cmbsf | place: Arctic Ocean: Southern Knipovich Ridge | collected 2010 | reverse complement strand
GTACTGTAATATCCTTGGGGCATACGCTGTAAAACACTATTTACAGCTTCCCCAGCTTGTTTCCCAACGAAGTCTGGGTTAATGTATTCCAAATGGTCGATAAAAGCAAAAGCGTGGGTTTTACTGATTTGATCTTTTAGCTCGTAAATAAGGCTTAACATTAATTCCGAACAATGCCGCATTGAAGTGCTAACATCACAAAAGATTACGATTTTTGGTTTTAAATGACGATTATGGAAAATTATCTCAAATGGAACACCGCCGTGTTTCAAATTTGCACGAATAGTCGCTTTGGGATCCAACTTCCCGTTTTTAGCTCTTTTCTGTCTCAATGAAACTCGGCTTCTAAGTACCGCTGCTATCCGTCTTACTTCTTCCCGTAAAACTTGCATTTCTTTTTCTGTTAGTGAATTGAATGGTCTGTCCATAAGCGTATCTATCTGGTCTTCTTTAGGAAAGTCACTCAGATTTTCTGCAATCCTTTGACCAACATATTGCCGAATTTGACCCTGTAATCCCTCAAGATTTTCTTCAAGAAGTTGTCTAAGCTGTTGTAATCGTTGGGGATTGAAGAACATTTCGCCCAGAGTTTCTAGTAATTGCTCCATGGCTTGACGAACTTCATTGAAATGCATTGCTTGTTCCATTCGACGTGCTATCCATTCTTGGTAACGAAGATCATTCGCGTGTTGCAAACCAACCATTTGTGCAAGCTGTTCAAGTTCATTTTGTCCAATTTTATCCCCTTGGATAAGTCGCTCTATCAAATCTTTAAGTTGATGATTTAAATGTTTTAATGCCGCAGCAATTATTCTTGCTTCTTCGGGCGTCAAATCCTCTGCCAGATTTATTAGCGGTGGAGAATTTTCATTCATGAAAAAGAGGGGAAATAATTCATCAAATATATTCAAATCATACACATTTTTTATAAGCGTTGCACGTAAACTCAAACGGAAAGTTTCTCTCTCTTGGATTCCAAGCTTATTAATTGCAGTGAATGCATCAGCACTCTCTGCAAGGCTGATACGAACCCCTTTCGTTCTTAATGTAGATATAAATTTTAATATTTGTTCTTCCATGACGAAATTAACTTGGTCTTTGAATATGTCTTGGGAAAGAATCATTTTCAGTAGGTTCATTAGTTAGTTGTCGCAACCTTCGTTTGGCTCTAGCAAGATCAGTTTCATGCTTGAGTAATACACTTAGAGTGCTTTCCAATGTTTTTGAATCCATAGACTCAGCGTTTAAAGTTACTAGGGCTTTTGCCCAATCCAGGGTTTCGCTGATGCTTGGTGATTTTCTCAGATCCATGCCACGTAAACGCTGCACGACTTCCACAGCTTGTTGAGTAAGTTTTGGAGCGAGTTCAGGTATTTTTAACCGGACAACAGCTAATTCTTGTTCGTGACTTGGATAATCAATGAACAAGTATAGACACCTGCGTTTTAATGCTTCACTCAGTTCTCGGGTATTGTTGCTAGTTAGCACAACCAGCGGGATATGCTTCGCATGTAATGTGCCTAATTCAGGAATGCTGACCTGGAAGTCGCTTAAAACCTCAAGCAAAAAAGCTTCGAATTCAGCGTCTGCTCTGTCAATTTCATCAATTAGCAAGACAACGGGTTCATCGCTGAGAATGGCTTTCAATAAAGGGCGCTGTAATAAAAATCTGTCAGAGAAAAACACATCCTCCTCTTCAGCAAGCCGATCGGCGGCTTAGAAAGTGTTTTTGCTTTTGAAAGGGTCTTTTGAAGTTTTTCCCGGAGTAGTTGAGTGTATAAAAGTTGTTTGGCATATTCCCATTCGTAAAGCGCTTTCGTTTCATCCAAGCCTTCATAGCATTGTAATCGGATTAACTCTCTTCCGGTTGCCCCAGCCATAGCTTTTGCTAGCTCTGTTTTTCCAACGCCAGCTGGCCCCTCGCATAATAAAGGTTTGCCCAGTTGTTGGCAAAGGAACATGATCGTAGAAATTTCCTCGCTTGCGATATAGTGTTGTTTTTGCAATTCTTCTTTTATCTCAGAAGATGAATTAAACATATTTGGCGTTGCCATTGGTTCTCCTAAGGATATAGACCAAGAAATGAATAAATTATTAGAGGATTCCAATTTTAGTTTCTAGAATATCATTTTAGTTACCAATTGTCAAAATGTATAACTTCTTCGAATTTCCTTCGACCGCCTTTACTTATACCAGGAGAAATATTTGGATCGGTACAAGGATATCCAAATGAAATTGCAATTCTGATATGAAGATCCTCAGGAAATCCTAATAACTCACGTGCTAATTCAGGTTGGTAAATAGTCGCCAAACATGAACCGATCCCCAATTCCCATGCAGTTAATTGCATATAAGCTGCAGCTTGCCCTGCGTCAAACATGACGCTGAATCGTTGATCTGGGTGTGGAGTAATAATTGCGATACCTAATGCTGCTCCTGCCAGATGCCCGGCGAAGTTGCCTAATTTCGATAATGCATTCAGGGTTTCTTTATCTTGGATAGCGATAAAATGCCACGGTTGCATATTTTTTGCTGACTGGGCCCGGCGCCCAGCGTTCAAAATAATTTGTATTTCTGGCTCTTGTAATTGGAGGTTTTCAAAGACTCTTACAGCCCGTTTGGTTCGCGTTGCATCTATCACTTTCATCGGTTATCCTTTCAATTGGGGGAGGATTTCTTTGCCCATGAATTCTAATCGATCCATATCATCAAGCTCTAACCATTGAAGCATTACTCTCTGTAAACCTGCTTCTTCTAATACCTCAAGCTGCTCTACAACCTGATTTGCTGTTCCCACTATCAATCCTTTTTCTGCTAACTCTTCAGGAGTGAACTTTCCTTGTGTCCGGTTTTTAACCAGTTCTTTAACTTCTCCATCATCTCTCCCATACTCACATCCTGTCATCATAGAACGCTTTACACTATTTGGTGTCCTACTAACCTTGTCTAGAAGTTCATCCAGCTTGTTGTTTAGTTCAGAAAATTTGTTAGATGGAAGGTAAATTGAATTCCATTCAACTGCATATTTAGCAACCAGGGGCAGTGTGCGTTTCGGCCCGTTGCCGCCAATTAGAATGGGTGGACCACCCAGGCGATTAGGTCTTGGAAGCATGATAGCATCTTTCAGATTGTAATACTCTCCCTGGAATTCAACTGGTATATCATTATCGAGTAATTTTGTGACAACATCTAAACCTTCTTCAAATCGTTTGAACCTTTCTGGAATTTCTAATAAATCCCAACCAAAGTTATTATGCTCACGTTCTTGCCATCCAGCGCCCATTCCTAAAATCAATCTTCCATTTGAGAGGTCGTCCACTGCGCTTGCCTTTCTTGCTGTCATTGTCGGATCCCTGAAGGAAACAGGGGAGACCAAAGGTCCGAATTCAATTGTCTTGGTGTGACTGGCTAACCATGTAAGGGAAACCCATAATTCTAATGAATCCTTATCCGGCGGACTGGCATTTGTATAATGATCCGATCGGTATAAACCAGCGAATCCCATATCCTCCACGAGTACAGCGATTCTCTGCCAACGGTCCCAAGTTAAGCCGTCCTGACCTTCGATCATTATTGCTACTTCTATCATTTTAAGCTCCTAATTATTTATAGGTTCCAGATTTCTTTTGCCGACTGAATCACATGTTTCCAACGAGTATCTTCAGGGATAGCGCTTATTCCCAATGGATCTTCCCAATGTTCACCAATCAAAGCTTTAGTTATTGCTACAGCGCTTGCTGCCCCAGCTTCTAGGTCATAGCCGCCTTCAAGGAATAGAGAGATTCGTCCGTTGCAATGATTATCAGCCCATTCAGTAAGTTTAGAAATGAACGACCCATAACCATCAGCTGATGCCAATTGATGTCCAAGGGTATCCCTCCAGTGAGCATCCAATCCCACACTGATCAAAAGCATCTCAGGATTAAACTCGTTTAATAATGGAATAATGATTTCATTGAGAGCGTGACTTCGAGCATCATCACCAGAATTTGGTGGCAGGGGGATGTTCAATGTTGTGTTCGCTCCATTCCCGTTCCCCGTTTCTTCTAATTTCCCTGAAAATGGGTAGAGAGGGAATTGATGAATAGAAGAGAAAAATACATCTCCTCTTGACCAAAAAATATCTTGTGTTCCATTTCCATGATGTAAATCGATATCAATGATCGCAACTTTTTTCGCGCCTTTTACCCGAATGAGATACTCAGCAGCGATTGCGATGTTATTTAGCAAGCAAAATCCCATCGCTTGATTTGGAGTTGCATGATGTCCTGGGGGTCGACAAAGTGCAAATCCGCGCTTTTTCTCCCTTTCCCAAACCATTTCGGCGACTTTAATGCCACCGCTAGCAGAATTGAGCGCCAATTTCCATGAGTCTTTTGTAATGTATGTGTCCATATCAAGGCGATGCCCTTGTTCGCTTGCGCTTTGAAGTGAACCTAAGTAACTTTTTTCGTGAATCGCTTGCAGAACTGCCTGAGGGATTTCTGCTGGCTTTACTAAGACTGCTTCCTCCCACAGCCCCTCATCTGATAATGCTTTGCGAATAGTCTCAACTCGTTCTGGGCGTTCCGGATGACCGTATTCGTAATGGTTTTCATGCCCTTCAGGATAAAACAAAGCTAAGTCATTCATGTTTTTCATGCCTTTCATAGTGCTGATAGTTCACCCGAAATTTATCCAGCATGTTCTTCCTATGCTCAATCGTCTAACTAGATTTTGGTGAATGCAGATTAAATACGGTAATTTCTGGGCGACAGTTTATTCGAATTCTTGGAATTACCATACCTAAACCTTTATTTGTGTAGAGGAACATATCATTGACCTTGTATAATCCAACAGGATATTTATTGGCGTATGTGGGAACTATGGGTGGACCAACAAATGGTATTATGACTTGTCCCCCATGTGAGTGTCCGGAAATTTGCAAATCAAATCTCCCAGTTTCGGTGCTTATATTGCCGAAATCAGGTTCGTGCACCAATAATATTGCGCATCCTGTATCTGGGAGACTATTTAATACTTGATCTAATCTAGAGTGGCCTTCCCAATAATCATCCAATCCACAAAAGTGCAGGTGGGCGCTTTTTTTCTCCAATGTGATAACTGCATTGCAGAGGTCGATAATCCCACTTTCTCTATAAATATCATGAACATAACTTGGATTGCTCCAATGATCATGATTCCCAAGTACCCCAATGATCATATCTTTTGCTTCCAATCTTTTGAATTCAGAGATAATTTCTTCTAAATATGGCTTATGGTCTATTGAAATAATATCTCCTGTTATTCCAATCGTGTCGGCATCTAGTTTGTTGATTAAATCTATTGTTTTCGAGATTCTCTTTGGAGTCATCCATCCATCAAAGTGAATATCACTGATTTGAATCAAGCGGTATCTATTGAATTCCATTGGCAACCTTGAGAGTTGAAGATCGACCGTTTTAATCTCAACCCATTCTGACTCAATCGAAGAGTATTCGAGTCCGGCAAGAGATGTCGCTAACCCTGCCAATAAAATATTCCCTGAAAATTTAAGAAAATCCTTACGGGATAATTTGGTTTTATTCATAAATTTCTCCATTGGATTTTGTATCTAATTCAAGTCGTTGCGATAAAAAGGTGGTTTTTCTGGTATGTAAGATTATTTATTCGTCAATTCGGGTAAAGGGTTTGAAGCCCTTGGATTAGGGCTTTTATGTCCTATTTATCATTATACCCTTGTACCGATATTCTTAATTGTGGGTTTTTATTCCAATAATAAACAGGAACCTCAACTTGGAATTCATCATATAGCATATATCTTAAAACCTCCGGATCCAACTGGAAATCATCATGAGATCGTTTAATCTTCAGCTTAGAAATTCTACAGGTTGGAATTCAAGTTCTCTCAGCCAGTTTTGATAGATTTTAAAAACTTATCGGGGACAGGTTCCAAAACCGCCATGATTTAAATAATGAACATCCGGATTCAATAAAAACTTTCTTTTATATTTTATTTTCATTATAAAATTTTACAATTTTGGAATATACTTAAGATGCAAATATTGAATTTCTTTGAAAATATAGTTTATAATAAACAAATTAATGATATATTAAATGCGCGCCACCTGTAAGCAGGGAGGCAGAATGCCCAGAATATTCAGGACTAATCCGAGATCATGACACAATCTGATCAGTTAATTGGTTATAAATTTGGAAAATACGAACTCCTTGAGTATCTTGGCTATGGGGCGATGGCTCGAGTGTACAAAGCGCGTCATACAGAATTAGAACGTATGGCAGCTATTAAGGTCCTTCATTCTCATTACGCCTCAGATTCTGATTTTTTACAACAATTTAAGGCAGAAGCTCAAAACCTTGCTTTCCTGCGTCATCCGAATATAGTCCAGGTATATGATGCTTCCATCTCGGGTGAATACCCACATCTTGTGATGGAATACATTGAGGGGCCAACATTAAAAGGAATTATTGAAAACTTCAGAGAGCGAAATGCTAGAATACCGATGATTCGCAGTCTCCGAATTATTTATAGTATCGGTCTAGCTTTGGCTTATGCTCATCAAAGAGGTATGGTCCACAGAGATGTGAAACCTAGTAATGTAATGGTTGAGGAATCTGGAAGAGTAGTATTAGCCGATTTTGGACTAGCTCGATTAGCGACAAGGAAAAGTGAGACTGAAACCGGGACCCTTAAAGGCACACCTGCATATATGTCACCCGAGCAGGCGTTAGGGCAATCAAGTAATCCCAGGTCAGATATATATTCGATTGGTGTTATTTTTTATGAGCTTCTTACAGGAAAGCTTCCATTTACTGATGAAAACCCTTTAGCGATTGCTATGAAACATGTTACAGAACCCGTTGTTTCTCCTCGCTCCATCGTGCCGGAAATTCCTGAAGAAATTGAACAAATTGTTCTCAGATGCATGATTAAGAACCCCAATGAGCGTTACACTTCAGCTAATGATTTTCTCAAGGATTTAACCAAGGTTAGGTTGAAAGTAAAAACAGCCAGATTGCCTACGGCATCCCTGTCAAGTCTACAGCTTTCGAGTGACAAAGTATCATCATGGACGGCGCCTGAGCGCCCAGTGGGGCAGGGAGGAATTCAGGTGTGTATGCATTTTGTTGACACTGGGCAAATCTTGAATTTGGAACTTAATAGGGAATATACCATTGGTCGAAAACACAAATCTCAACCAATAGTTCCAGAGATTGATTTGTCCCCATTTAAAGCCTATAAATGGGGGTTATCTCGTTTGCATGCAACATTAGCTGTGCGACCATATGAGTTAACAATTACTGATATTGGCTCATCCAATGGGACCTGGCATTCTGGCAGGAGATTGCCTGCAAATCAGCCATATAAATTAGAGCATAGTGATATAGTCTACTTGGGGAAGTTAAAGATCCAATTCCTGATTTATGAATCTTAATTAATATTTAGGTTAATAAATATTTAAATGGTTTTGGGAAATATTCGAATATAAAAGTCTTTATTGAAAAAGGGATTGAAAATAATTCCCATTTGTCGAAAAACTTCTGGCGGTATTCCAATATCGGCCAAGAAGATGTCTCCTGAGGCTGGGTTGGTTAAACCTGGTTTGGGAAGAGCTAATGTCAAAGTACGGGCAGCTTTGATGTATACACCAGGCGTTTCTCCTGTTGTAGCATTAATTCCAGAAGGCAGATCAAGAGCAAGAACCCTTTTATTTAAAGAATTAATAAGATTGATATATTCTTCAGTCCTTCCCTTTGGCGCTCCTCTTAAACTATAACCAATTAAAGCATCTACAACAATATCTGTTCTTGATAATACATCTTTCGCTTTATTTGGGAGAAGAGGTTTAAAACCTGATTTCAATAAAATTTTTAATTGACTCTTGGCTGGCCCTGTGTAATCACCAATGTTTCTTGTGAGAAGTAAATTTATTTTATAGCCCCTATTTAGAAGATGTCTTGCTGAACAAATTCCACCTCCGCCGTTTCCACCGGTTCCTGCTGTAATGGTTATGATTTTATCCTTATCCCATTGGATTAATTCCATAACATTTAGAGTCAGGTTTCTCCCTGCATTTTCCATCATTTGGAGGATACTCAATCCATATTCTTTTTCAGCTATACAATCTGCTTCTCGCATTTGTTCTTCACTTACTGAAGGGATTTTTACTCCAGCTTCATTTGTAAAAAAATTTTGGTTCATAAGTATTTTTCTCTACAGTGATTAAACTTTATCTGCTCGTGGTACGATCGGGATAATTGATTCCATTCGGCATTTATAAAATAGCCCCTCGGTTTTCATTTTTTTGGGTCATCAATGTATCTTCAAAATAAAATCGACCTTCTTCTGAAGGTCAATTCTTGTTCTTGGGGTGGATGAAGGGGCTCGAACCCTCAACCACCGCATCCACAGTGCGGCGCTCTGCCTATTGAGCTACACCCACCAAGGTGTTCAAAATTCTAACATGAACATCATTTACCTTCAAGCAGCTCCCATAACTTGCTTTTGATTTCATTTGCGCTTATTTTTTCTTGGTAGCCGGTTGCGAGATTTTTTACACTGATATTTTTCTCTATTATTTCCTCTGGGCCTAACACTAAAGCCAATTTCGCCCCTAGCCTGTCCGCATATTTAAACTGCTTTCCCAATTTTTCCGCTTTGAGATGATTAGTAACTTTGAATCCTGCCTGGCGTAATTCTTTACCTAAGTTTATTGATTCGGTGAAGTTGTTTTCATCAAATAAGGTTATGAATATATCTGCAGGTGTACCTTCAAATTTAGGAAGGCGTTCTAATTTTTCTAGAAATAATGAGATTACAAGATCTCCTAATGCAAATCCAACTCCTCCAACAGGTTGACCGCCTACATCTCCAACCAGGTTGTCGTACCTGCCTCCTCCAAATAAGGCTCGAAAATCTCCGGTAGTATCCCAGGCTTCAAATACAGTTCCATTATAGTAGACTAGTCCCCGTATAATATTAGGAGCAAACTTTACATAATCATTAGCTCCGTAACTATTTACAGCTTCAAAAACACGCGTTAGTTCCTCGGATTTTTCCCAAAGGGAGTTGTCATTAATTATTTTTTCAACCCCCTTTATTTGGTTTATGCTAAGACCAATATCTGTACAGTTTTCTACCCATTTATCAAGCTGCATTTTATCTTTTCGATCGATCAGCTGAAAAACTTTTTCACGAAGTTGTCCATCAATACCTAAATTATGTGTTTCTTTGTCCATTAAGCGGCGATCGTTTACAAGGATTTTTACTTCATCTGATCTTAACCCAACCTGGTTTAGAAACATCGCTGCAATAGCGATTAATTCCGCATCTGATTCTGGTGAAGGTTCCCCAATCATATCAATATTCCATTGAAAGAATTCTCGTGTCCGCCCTTTTTGTGGGCGTTCATATCGCCAAAATGGACCAAATGACCACCACCTAAGAGGAAAGGTCAGTTGAGGTTGACGATTAGCCACCATTCGAGCTAGGGTAGGGGTTAATTCTGGGCGTAAAGTTAACTTTTCGCCTCCCCTGTCGGTGAAAACATAAGATTGTTTTTCTACAATTTCTTCGCTTGATTTTGCAGTATACAAAGCGAATTTTTCAAGAATTGGGCCTTCATATTCTGAATAACCGAAAATTTCGGAAACCTGTCGCATTTTGCTGTAAAGCCAACTCCTGAAAGCCATTTCTTCAGGATAATAATCACGAGTGCCTTTGACAGAACCGATAACATTATTTTTTGCCATTATTTACTTCCGCGAATAACAAATTCTAAAGTAAATTTTAGCATACATTGAGTTTCCTTGTACAATTTAATTATTTAAGATGGAGATAAAATGTCTTTAAATTTTTAATTGTTTTTTTAATTCATTGGATTTTGTTGTTGGTTTCAAACAAAAAAAATTCTTGCATACATACGCACTTGGTTTTCCGTCCACCATGACTCGGTCAAATAATAGTGGAGGGGATCCTTCCGGAGGTGGAAAAGAGGAAGACGCAACTATTGAGTTTGGGCGATAACTTTCCCAGGCAACCCCAACTAATTCTTTTGTTTTCTCATTTTCTAAATCCCCAATAATTGCTAGCTCTTGAATATCTCCCAGAGCAAAATCAAATGCGCATAGCCAATTAGAAAAAGAAGTTGGATGTATAGCTAAATATTCATGGAGGCCTCCTAACATTTCAGTTGCTATATCATACCAATCGCCTTTTCCTGTATAAGCGGACATCATTAATAATGCTTCTGAAGCGAGACTGTTACCTGACGGAGTGGCATTATCCTGGGTTTCTTTTGGACGGGTGAGAAGATTTTCATGGTCTGATCTGGTGTCGAAAAAACCGAATTCTAAATCTTTAAAGTTGACTATCATATCATTAGTGAGCTTGCTTGCACTTTGAAACCAACTAGGGTCTGGGTCTGATTGATAAAGGGAGAGTAGGGCAAGGATCAAACTCGCGTAATCTTCTAAATATGCATTGTGATTGGCTTTTCCATTTCTCCATGAACGCAACACTCGTTCTTTATCAAATAAGTTTTCTAGTATAAAATGAATATTTTTTTTAGCAACTTCAAGATAATCATCTCTTCCTAAATACCTTGCAGCTTCTGAAAAAGCAATTGACATCCATGCGTTCCAAGATACGAGAACCTTGTCATCTGTTCCTGGTCGAGTTCTTTTCTCCCGAGTAATGAAAAGAGATTGGAGGATTTTCTTTAACCTGTCATTAATTTCGCTCGGATTAATTTTGAAGATTTCACCAAGTTTTTCGTTATCCTGAACTCTTTGAAGGATTATTTTTCCCTCAAAATTTCCTTCTTGATTAATTCCATAAGCTTTTATCAATAATTCAATATCTTCCTGATCTGTTACAAGCGATGAGATTTCATCAAAAGTCCAGGTATAGAATTTTCCTTCTTCTCCCTCTGAGTCTGCGTCTAAGCTGCTGAAGAACCCACCTTCATCATCTGTCAACTCTCGCATTACAAAATTTAGAGTTTCTTCAACAATTTGTAAGAAAAAGGGATCTTTTGTTATTAGATAACCATGAAGATACACTCTTGCCAATTGTGCATTGTCATACAACATTTTTTCGAAGTGGGGAATAAGCCATTTGTCATCGACACTGTACCTTGAAAAACCTCCTCCGATGACATCATATATGCCACCTTTTGCCATTACTTTTAACGCATGAGTAGCAATTTTCAAAGCCAGTTTGTCTCCTTTGCTTGCTTTTCTCAATAAAAACCTTATCGTCATTGGTTGAGGAAATTTTGGAGCTTTTCCCCAGCCACCACTTTTCCAATCATACGATTGGGCTAACGATATTAGTGCTTTATCTAAGAGGTCTTTTTTTATGTTACTTAGTTCAATATTAATTTGTGATCTTCGAATATGATCTGTTAAATTCGTACTTGTCTTATTTACCTCTTCTTGTTTTTCTTTCCAAGAAACAGCAACGCTTGTGAGAACATCTTTGAACGAAGGCATACCATATCGATTCGCTGGGGGGAAATATGTACCCCCGTAAAATGGCTCTCCATCAGAAGTTAAGAAAACACTCATCGGCCAACCACCTTGCCCTGTGATTGCCACGATGGCCTTCATGTAAATATTATCCAGATCAGGACGTTCTTCTCTGTCTACCTTGATATTTATGAAAAACTTATTCATTAATTTAGCTGTATTTTCGTCTTCAAATGATTCTATTTCCATAACATGACACCAATGACATGCTGCATAACCAATACTGAGAAATATCGGTTTGTTTTCGTCTCTGGCTCGTTTGAGGGCTTCTTCTCCCCACGGATACCAATCTACTGGATTGTCTTTATGTTGAAGCAAATAAGTAGAATTCTCGTTTGCTAAACGATTTGTCATCACTAATCCTTATTTTTTGTTTTTTTATATTGACGGTGGCTGGAATTGAATTATTACTATATTATTGGATCTCAAACTCTAAATCGTTCTCATCGCCATTTTCCCACTGATCTGATGGCTCAATCTGAATTTCACTGAAAAGGCTTTCTTGTGAAACTTGGATGCGGTACTGTTTTACTAACTCTAATAGAGCTAAGAAAGTTATTACGATATCTGCTTTTGAATAATGTTCCCCAAGCAACTTGGAAAACGAAGATTTTCCATCGAGGATAAGAGTTTGAGTTATTTTTTTTATCTTTTCGCTAATCGTAATTTTTGGAGCCTTTATTACAGTTCCAACAGGTTTTTGTTCATCAAACAATTTAAAAACATCTTTTGCAGCTTGGATCAAATCAAGAATATCTATTTCTTCTAAATTAACTTGAACATCAATATTTGGGGGAGGCGCTAGTCGTAGGTAGGTTCTTATACCTTGTGTTGAACGTTCTTCAAGCAAAGATGCAATTTCCTTATAACGCTTATATAGAAGAAGTTGCTGGACAAGTTCTTTCCCGGGATCTTCTTCGCCTGCTTCCCTTTCAGGTGGGCGGGGCAGTAATGCCTCGGATTTGATTTGCATCAAGCGTGCAGCCACGACCAAAAAGCTCGATATTTCTTCTACTTGTTGATCTGATAATTGCCTAATGTAATCTAGAAATGGTTTGGTAACTTTGACCAAGGAAAGCTTAGTGATATCTAATTCTGAGTTTATAATTAATTGTAATAATAAGTCTAGTGGCCCCTCATAGATTGGAGTATTTATTGTGTATCTATTAGTTTGAACTTTATCTGAAGACAAGTCATATTTCATGAGATTGAGATTATACCTGAAAAGAGTGTATCAATATTTCTTGAATCAATGAAGGTAAGAAATCCAGGATTATAGCGGTCTAACGTTGTGAAATAAAAAAAATATTATCGTTTGAGGAGACTCTGATTATGAATGAACCAATTAAAGTGACAGACGCAGATTTTGAAGAAAAAGTTTTAAACAGTGATTTACCGGTTGTTGTTGATTTTTGGGCTCCATGGTGTGGCCCGTGTAAAATGGTTGCGCCAATATTAGATAAGCTTGCTGAAGAATTTTCAGGAAAAGTTGTAATAGCTAAGGTAAATACTGACGAAGACAATCAATTTGCAATGCAGTATGGAGTGCAAGGCATTCCTACAATGATATTTGTAAATGAGGGCAAATTGGTTCATCGGCAGGTTGGGGCACTACCTGAGCCAATGCTGCATGATCTTTTCGATCAATTTATCAACGTCATTGCAGGGGAAACTACTGAAGCTTAATTCGAAATAAATACAAACAGAACCCAATTGAAAGACAGGTAGACAGGTTCTGTTTTTGATTCAATCATCCAATCTTTCGATTTTAGCTCCAAGGCTCCTTAGTTTTATTTCAACTTTTTCATACCCACGATCAATTTGATTGATGTTTCTTATATGGGATTTACCTTTAGCTGCCAGTGCGGCTAAAACGAGAGACATTCCAGCTCTAATATCTGGGCTTTCCAAATCTTCACCAATTAACGTGGTTGGTCCTTGAATGATAGCCCTATGGGGGTCGCAAAGGACAACGTGAGCGCCCATATTCACTAGTTTATCAGTGAAGAACATTCGGCTAGGGTACATCCAGTCGTGAAATAAAACTGTTCCCTTGGATTGAGTGGCAACAACCATAGCTATACTCATTAGATCTGTTGGAAAAGCTGGCCAGGGCATTACACCAATTTGTGGGATAACATTACCTAGGTCCGGTTTTATCTCCCGTCTTTGTTCAGAGGACACAATAATATCATTCCCAGCTACAGTCCAGTCCACCCCCAAACGATTGAATACTAGTTTAATCATGCCTAGATGCTCCGGACCAGCATTATTTATTCTTATCGAACCCTGTGTGACAATCGCAGCGCCAATATAGCTAACAACTTCAAGGTAATCTGGACCAATTGTATACTCACCTCCTACAAGTGAGGTTACGCCTTGAATTTGGAGAGTATTTGACCCTATATTTTGTATTTTTGCCCCCAAAGTATTTAAGAAATTACAAAGGTCTTGTACATGTGGTTCTGATGCCGCATTTCGAATTATGCTATGCCCCTTGGCTGTTACAGCAGCCATTATTGCGTTTTCTGTTGCTGTTACGCTGGCTTCATCAAGTAGGATCTCTGCGCCCACAAGACCCTTTAGTGCTTTGAAATGAAAAACTTTCTTCTCCCTTTCATAGGCGGCTTCCGCGCCGAGTGCTCGAATTGCCAGGATATGTGAATCTACTCTTCTTCTTCCAATAACATCACCACCAGGAGGGGATAACATAAAGTCACCTTCCCTTGCTGTCATCGGTCCTGCTAATAAAATTGAAGCCCTGATGCGTTTAAGGAGTTCTGGATCTAGTTTTGCAGGGCTAATATTTTTTGCTTGTACCCTCCATTTGTTTGATGTTAATATCTCAATATTTGTTCCTAAGCTTTCCAACAATAGGCGCATGGTATGAACATCTTGAATATCTGGAACATTATTTAACGTGACGGGCTGATCAGTAAGTAAACAAGCAGCAAGGATTGGTAAAGCCGCATTTTTATTTCCGGCAGGTGTCATTTCACCGCTCAATGAGTGCCCACCCTCGATGATGAATTTTTCCATATTTTGAGAACTCCTTTTGAAGCTAAAATATTTATTGCTTGATATAATACCTCTATGAATGATTTTTTACCACTTCTCTATGCAATATTATTAGGATTTATCGGGGGGCTATTTGTCAATTTCATTATTGAGTGGTTTTATGTAAGGCGAAATTTCACTCCCTCAGATTGTGAAAATGAAATAAAAGAAGCTGGCTGGTTTAATTATTTAATTTGGCCTTTGGGAGTAAAATCTTGTGGTGTGGCTAAACAAGTCCGAATATGGGTGGTTGAGATATTTTTTATATTTGTTTCTGTTTGGCTTTGGTTCGCTCCACCAGAGAAAGTGGAATATTGGTGGGGATATGGGTTGATGTTGTATTTTGTTATTGTCATAGTCATGGATATGGAATACAGAGTTGTGCTCCATCCGATTTCAATTTCAGGAGGGATCATTGGTTTGATTTTTGGAACTTGGTTACACGGTTTTGTAAATTCGCTTCTTGGGGGTTTAGCTGGATTCGGGATCATGTTCCTGCTTTATAAATTTGGTGAAGTTTTTATACGTTGGATGGGCAACAGGAGAGGGCAGGAGGTTAACGAAATTGCTTTGGGATTTGGGGATGTGAATATTGCTGGTGTTGTTGGCCTGATGTTGGGCTGGCCTGGAATAACACTGGGTTTGTTTATCGCAATAATGGTAGGGGGAGCTGTTAGCTTTTTATATTTAGTGATTATGATTCTTCTTAGGCGGTTGAAAATCTTTTCCGCAATCCCTTATGCCCCCTTTTTGATTTTTAGTGCATTCATTTTGCTCTATTTTCGTGTGTTTTTAGATAGTGCATTGAATTAAATATTTTTATTTATAAGTTCATTTAAAATTTCTAAAACAACTAACAATACTTCCTCCTGGCTGAATTTATCGGTCTCAATATGAAAATCTGCGTTTTGCCGTGCGTGTTTTAATCTTTTGATTTGTTTTAAATACTCACCTCGGGTCCAATTCATATCTGATCGAATAAGTGTTTCTTCAAAAGAAACATTCAAATAAATTAAAATATCTGGATTAACTATCTTTTTCCACATTGAGGGAGAATAGGAATGTTCTTGGGCGATATGTTTTGGGTTGTAGCCTTGTTTTTCCAAACCCTCTTGAAGAATACTTTTTCCAGATTTACATGGTCCAACAATACCTATTAATAATTCTTCGTTAATTAGTTTAGATTCTCTCACTAGGATTAATTCTTTTAATGAAATTCAAAAAAAAACACTGTTCACTTGATTGGTAATCGCACGGCCATTCTTCTCACATTATCACCTTGATGGGGTATGACTCTCAACACAACAATACTGATGTCATCGAGTGGTCGATTTTTATCTAACTGAAGAGCGCCATCAATCAGTGTGTCCGCAATTTTTTGTGATGAGCATTTTTGGGTGATTAAATCAATAAGGACAGTGGAAATTTCAAGATGATTCCCTTCCCGGGCTCCTGCATGGATAAGCCCATCTGTGAAGGCCGCAACAGTTAATTCAGGCGTCAAATCCAGTTCAGTTATTACTGGTCGCGTTGAACGATAGATTCCGACTGGGTGACTTTCAGAATCTAGCTTTTCTAGTTCGCCTCCTTTACTAACATAAATTGGCACAGGGTTATTCCTGGTAATTACTAATGTGTTTGACTCCAGATCAATGGACATGATATTGAGAGTGGATTGTACTTTTCCCCCTCGCATTGAATATAAATAATCTGAAGCAGCTCGTGCAGCCGGCCCATCTCGAACTCCTTCAGCCAATAATGAAATTACTTTACGGACTACCATGTTAGAAATTCTTTTTGCGCTTTTCCCGGACCTTTGCCCGTCTGCTAGCACTACTGACAATCCCCCATTTGGGCGTTCAATCACTTCCAAAGTATCCCCGCTTTCTGAGGAAGCGTATTTATTGATTTTTGCTACTCCAATTTGGATCTCCATACAAAAATTTTACCAGATGAATTCACAATATTTCAGGCTTCGTTGCTATCACATGTAGAACACGGCTATTTGGAAAATCTATAAATGTTGTTTCGGTGTTGAAACCAATATTTTCGAATTCTACTAATTCATTAAGGTAGAATCCATTATCAAAATCCCCAGACTGTCCAGTAACTTTAAATAACCATGCTGCTAGTTTGTGCAAGATGCTTTTTCCAGTGATCCAGGCAACGGGAGCAATAACCAGTTTCCCTCCAGGCAGGAGGATTCGATAAACTTCTGTGATTGTTTCACTTGCAATGATGTATTCGGTGGGAAATGTTGCCACAACCTGATGAAAAGAGTTAGCAGCGAAAGGTAACTTTTGTGTCTTGCCATTGACCAAATTATACGGCAGTTTCTCTTTCTGTAATCTTTTGGCACAGATTATTCCCATTTTTGGACTAAGGTCTAGGCCATAAATTTCCAAATGATTCCTAGCTAACTCTTTTTGTAAATGTCCTGGTCCATGTCCGACTTCGAGTATTTTGGGACCAATTAAATTGGGAATAACTGATTTTATCCAATTATTCCACATTCCTAATGAAACTGCCCAAGAAACAAAATTATAGGTCCAAGAAAATTTATTGTAAAGTAGATCAAAAAAAATGCTTAGTAATTTTGATAACAAACGAGGTTGATCATTTGGCATTATTTTTAATAATAATTGGTAATGCGGCTGGGTGGATTTTGTATTTCAAATGTCCTATCTTATTAGTGAATATTTCTCCGTCTGAATTGGCTGGCGTGTCTGGTTTTATATTTACCTCCATCCAAGTACAGTGAATTTCATTCACATCTGCATGCTCAATATAATTTCCTTTCCCGGGTTTCATTGCCATCGGGAGGGCTTTAAAGATTTCAAGCCTTGATTTTATTCCACCGTACACAAAAGAAAGTTTTCCATCAAACGGATTCGCATTTGGAACTGTGTAGAAAAGCCCTCCTGTTCTGGCACAGTTTCCAATTGAAATCATAGTGATCGGACCTTCATATTCCCCATCGTCCCATTTGATTTTCCCCACCCATTGAGGATTTATTAGGATTGCTAGCACTGCTGAAATCAAATATCTGAGGATACCACGAGGGTATTTGATTTTTTCTTGAATTATTGTGATAAACGGTTCTAGACCTAAACCAGCATTATTAATAAAATACCGATTATTTACTTGCCCAAGATCGATTTGTT
>SDBV01005560.1_pt1 | contig 17754 bp, 51 predicted proteins | sample 2277081 | NCBI WGS metagenome assembly SDBV01 (sample SAMN10402039, study PRJNA504765) | marine sediment metagenome | isolation source: marine sediment core GS10_PC15, 223 cmbsf | place: Arctic Ocean: Southern Knipovich Ridge | collected 2010 | reverse complement strand
GAGCATTTGTTGAGAGAAGTGCTTTTGCAATTGACTCTCCAGGAGAACTAGCAGGAATTACTTTTAAGGGACTAGCAGCACTTGAAAGAAACAAAGCAGTTAGAAGAGTTTTAAGATTACCAACTAAAAGAAAGAGAAAAACAAAAAGGAGGAAAAAGAAATGACATTCACAGACAAACAAGCATTTGACTTCACAAGAAAAGGAATTAAAGAAGACATAAAGCAAATAAACATGATAGGACAAAGCGTGAAGTAAAATGGATTTACTTCAAAAAAGTGTATTGGCAATTAGCACGGTATTAGGATTGCTAGTGTTTGTTTTCTTCTTTGACGCAATATTTGTGTCAGCAGCAGAAAAAGTTTCAAGCACTGCATTATTGTTGTTACAATTAATTCCATTAGTAATCATGGCGGTTTTAGTTATCGTATTAACTAGACCAGATAAAAGGGAACAGGAGGTGTTTCAAGAATGAGTTTAACAGATGGATTTAGAAAATTTGAAATGAAAAAACTTGGAGAATTAAAGAACCTTGATTTCAGTGCAGACGATCCACCAAAATTTGGAATGGCTGACAAAGTACAGTTCACTGGAAACGTAAAGCTTGACTTGTCAAGACCAAAAACAAAGTTTTAAAGGAGGTGAAACAAAAATGGTTTTACAAACAACTGAGGGATTAATTGGATTGGTTCCAACAATTGTTGCAGCCGAAGTCGTTTCGGATTTGGTAACAGGTGGTGGAAGAAAGAAAAAGAGAAAGCAAATAAAAAAGGAGTTAAGAAATTTTGACTTGGACTTATCAAAACCCAAAATGGATTTCCTGTAAGGCAGAGGAATGCAATGGTCATAAAGGGAGCAAGGTTTAGGTCAAGAAAAATAAAAGGAGGAAGGCAACGCCTTGCCTTTAAGAACAATGAAGTTGTGGAAGTCACAACTTTTAAGAAAGGAAAAAAGAAAACTAAAAAAATTAAAAACAAGAGGAGGAAAAGAAAATGATTGATGGATGCAGTTGTGGAGGTGAATAAATGGTAAACAAAGTATTGGAGTTCCTTGACTTTGGAAAAAGAAGGAACGGCAAACCAACAAGATTCAAAACAAGCAAGTGGAAACCAGTAATCAAAGGAGGTCGAAGGTTTGCAGTTGCAACAGCTCCAAGTGGTTCAAAGGCTTTTAGAATTATTGGAAAGACAGCATAACAGTTATCATTTTTAAAAAGCAGGTAGCAGGAGGTTGTAGAAAATGGTAGGCGTTAGAAGACGAGTAAGAAGAGCAGTAAAAAGAAGAGTCAAAAGAGTAAGAAAAGTAAGAAGAAAAGTAAGAAGAGCAGTCAGAAGAGCCAGAAGATAAAATTAAACCAACCAAATAAAAGGGAGGGCGGGTTGGAAACTAAAAAGAAAAAGGAGGTAAAAAATGGGAATAGAAGACACAGCAAGAATGTTAATGGTTGGAGGAATAATGTTATTAGTACTCGTATTTTTCTTTGACGCAATAACACCACAATTGTTTAACAAGTTAGAGAACAGTATTGCGTTTCCATTCGGCAGTGCAACGAAAACGTTTTTTCAACTCATAACTTTCGTGTTCACAGCATTGTTGTTGTTAGTTGGATTCCGGTTAACCAAAAGCCAACCGGATCAAAGGCAAATAGCTTAACGTTCTTGTAGGGGTAAAGGAAACCAAATGAGTTATAAATTATTTTTGGTAGTCATACTTGCATTAGTTTTGGTTAGCGTTAGCGCTAGTGCTGTTACTTTGACTTCCAACGGAGAAGTTCACACCGTTACTCAGGGAAACTTGGAATTCAGAACCGATCCAAGTGGTTTGGTAAAGCTCTTCAAGAACGGTGAGTACCTCTCGGCTTTTGGTTCTAGTTTGAAGAACACTGTTAATGGTGAACAAGAGTTTTGGAATTCCTGGGCAACGACTTGGACTTGGGAAGTATTATCAAACACTGATTCAAACATAACCGTTCTTGGTTCAACTAATTGGGCTGGATGGGCTTGGAAGCAAAAATGGTTTTTTTCTGATACAGAGCAAAAGTTCACAAACTATTTAACAAACAACACTGGGTTTCAAGCAACCAATGTTAGTTTTTATCAGGTGGTAAGGTTAGATGAAACAAATGTTGAGTGCATACAATACGTTGACAATGACGGGCTTGAAAACGAGTACTGCTTTGAACAAGACATTACTATTACACAGAACCTTGAACAGTTTTTGAAAAGAGTTAGTTTCAAAGAAACCATATTTAACTTTCAGGACTTGGTTGACACTGGTTTTGAATTCAATTACTTGTTCGCAGGCCAACTGGGAAACGTGCACCCCTCTCTTGCAGGGCAAGGATTTATAATTGGAGTAACAAAGAACGAAGGAGTCTTTCCAAATGGTGCAAGCGTTATTTTGGATCCAACAATTACTAATGATCTTACATCAATAGCCAATCTTCCTATTTTTGGAGCTGGAACACCAAGCATTTTCAGGGTTGACTCGCAAAATTTGGGGGTAACTGCAAGCCCTAAAGCAGAAGTTATTTTTGGAAGATACTATGAAACAGCAAACAATGGCTTGAATTGGTCAACTTCTGATTTCAATTTTTATACAACTGCAAGTGAGGCTGCTAATATTTCAACTATTTATCGCCCTGATAATAAAAAAATACTTACTTTATTTGTTAACCCTGAATGGGACGATGACATCCATTTTATTGAAGGAGACTTTGATAATAACTCGTTAACAAGAACTGGTTGGGATGCAAACATAGCGCTTGGATTTGGACTTGTAATTGATGCAGAAAGGTATGGGGCTGATCTGAATTCTGGAAATTGGTTGAACATTTGCGGTGCCGAAGTTGGTGGCTCACAAAGAGCGAGGTGTAGATTTGTTGACACTGACCTAAACACTTCTAACATTAATAATTGGGGAGCAGTAGAAGAATCTTTTACTTTCCAGTCAAACGTCCAGGACTTTTCAATTTACAATGATTCTAATAGCAATCTTTTTGCCTTGTATTCTTTAGCTGGTGCTCAGACAAATGGGAATGCTAAGCTTCGAATGAAATACGATGTTAATGGTTCTTGGTCAAATGACTTGAACATTTCAAGTGACTTAAATACTGATTTAGCTTGGAGATTTACTGGAAGTGCTTTTGTTGAAACTACTGATGAAAACCTTGTGGTTTTGTTGTCAGCACAAAACGGTGCTGCAACTAATGATGCAACGATTCTAAGGTTTTGTGATGATGGAGCAGAGGCTTGCATTTCAGATTTAAGCAATTGGGATACTTATGAAAATGTTTACGATGGAAACTTTTTGTATTGGGGTAGCCTTGCAACTGATACCAACAATAACATTTATATGATTGGGACTGATTGTCAAAATGGTTTGTGTAACACAGACAGTGGCTTGGGTTATAAGATTTTTTTTGATTTAAATAAATCAGTTAGTGCTAAAAGATTCATAGCAGATAATAATTCTGCTTTAGATGCCACAAAATTCAGTGTAACAAGAAATTCAGATGAAAATGGTTTGATTGATATAGCTTTTCATGTCTCTGATGCCACTCTTGGAACTGCAAGTTTAGAGTATTTTCAAATTTTTGGGGATTCAAATAGTTCCATGATAAATGCTTTTTTTACGACAACTCCGGCAAGCCCGATTGTTCTTGATCTAGAGGAAGGCATTACAAATGTTCAAGTAGATTTAAATAGTACAACTGATTTTTTACCAGATGGAAGAATAGTTGATATTAATTATTTGTGGCAAATTGACGGAGAGGAAATTTCAACAGATCAAAACCTTGTAAGAGATTTTAACGGATTAAGCAGAGACATAAATCTTTCTTTGATTGTTCAGGGAAATGATTTGGTAGATACTCTGACTTCTCAAAACGACCAAAACATTTTACTCAGATCAGCCCCACAAGGAATTGACTTTAATTTTGCCAATAACACTTTTGTAAACAATGTGGATGTTAACTTTACAGTAACTGCAACTGGTACAATTAACTTTGCTGTTTGGGGTGGAACAGATTTTGACACTAACTTGCTTGGAACAACTGTAACCAAGACTTTCACTCAAAATAAAATAACTCAGGTTTGTGTAATAGTAAATGGTTCTGGTGATACAAACAAACTTTTATGCAAAGATTTTGTGGTTGCAAGGTGGCTTGTTAGTCCAGCCATTGACGAAGAAACAAATGCAAGCTTGACTCCTACAATAACAACTTATAACAGGCCAAACCAAACTTACACTCACTCAGTTGACATAAACGTGTTTACTTTTTATGGGCCAGAAATAAACTATGATACTAATGCAGCTTTCTTAATTGACTTTAACACTTCATATTTTACTAGGAACTATTTCTTTGATTTGGATGACAACATTACTTTGTTTTTGTTACAGCCCCGTCTTCCACTTGTAGCAAATTCTATTCAGTCAACCATTTTCACGATTGATAACTTCACTAGGGACACTGTGCCTGACATTATCATACAGGCAATCAGAACTATTGGTGGAGTTGAAACAATTGTTGAGTCAACGATTTCTGATAGCACTGGAACTGCTACAATGAGTTTTGTTGCCAACCTGGATTATACTCTGAGGTTCTTGGATGCGGATGGAACGATTTTGTCAGAGGGGCCACTTGGCCCAAAGTCAACAGTGCTTTATGCGTTCATTGGAACAGGGGAAATCAGTTTTGTTTTAACTCCGGTTGGAGAGCTAGTGGTTACTTGGATTCCTAATGCATCTTCGATTGATGCGAACACAAGTTTTACTGTTAGGTTTAACCAGATAATAAACCAGATTGATTTAAACATCTCAACTATTACTGTGAGGATTTCCCAGGGTGACACAAACTTTTTTATACAGGACTTTAACTTTTTAGGAGCTGACACAAACATTTTCCAGGACGTAAACGTGTTGGATGCAAACGAGTTTGGTTTCATAGTTGTAAACATAACTGCTCAAACTCCGGATGGAAACTTTACAAAATCCTTTTCTTACATCTTGGTTTTCAGGGCAGGTGGAAGCATACTAAACAATCTTAGGGACATGAAAGAAGAACTGGGTCCAACAGTTGTTTTAATCATTGCAGTCATTATTACATTGTTTACTGTTGCTGCTTTTGCAAGTGTTGCAACCACTGATTTTAACTGGCTTGGAATTATTGCATTGTTCTCGCTTGGAATTTTTACTTACTTTACGTGGATTCCTTTTACGGTTTACTTGGCTGCACTGTTAATGGGTGGGGCTGGACTAATTTATGGGTGGATTAAGTAATGTTAAGAGAAGCGCAAACAATCATACTATTAGTTTTGGGAATGAACGTCATGCTTTGGGTAGGGGGGTTTATAGAAATTAATAGTTTCCAAAACATTTACCCTTGGGTTCCTGCTTCCCTGCAAGACTTTACTACTTACTCTGGTGCAACTGATGCCAATTCTTATTACATTCAAACAGCACAGCAAGCAAGTCAAGGCCCACTTGAAACAATAAGGGACGAAGGGCTAACAGGTTTTCTGACGATCACCTTGGACTTCTTGCAAGAACTTCCATTGGTTGGAGGGTTCCTTTCAATGATAGAATTCGTTTTGGAACTGGTGTGGAACTTGTTGTTTGGATTCATTCAAGCATTTAAGAATGCAGGGATTCCACCAGAAATTGCGATTCCAGTTACAGTTATTCTGACAGGATTACAGGGCATGGCTATTCTGGTGCTAATGCTTTCAATCATTGCTGCAAGGGGAGGTGCAAAACTGTGAGTGCTTTCGAAGAACTATTGTTTGAAATGTACATCAGAGCCTTTGGCGATCCAATCCTTGGCATACTTGTTTTCTTTGTAATCATTGCAGCATTCATGTTTGTTAACAGGGTTCCTGCTAGTGGAGCACTACCAATTTCATACGTGTTAGTTGTAGGGATTTTGTTTGCAATGCCGGACTCACAGTACTTGGAGCCAATTCAGGCAACTCTTTTAATCGGAGGAGGAGTTCTCTTAACACTGGCAATCTTGCGCTTGGCAAAAAGGTGAATGGAATTGGATGAAATCAGAAAGCTAATTGAAAGAGCAGAGAAAGAAAATAACGCACAGATTTTCACAGGCAAAAGAATGTCACTAGAACAAGAAATCAGAAACGCTTTTAAAAAAATAGAGCAAGTAAAAAAAGCAGAGGAAAGATTTAGAAGGAGGTTTTAAAATTACTTATGCCATAACTTATGGTCGTGGAAAATTAAGACTCACGTTCGGAAAGCGCTTTAGAACAAAAGCCCTTGCACAAAAAGAACTAAGAAAAATAAAGCGAGGGCTTAGAAGTGCAATGTTTCCAAACGCAAGGGTTGTCAAAGTAAAAAGATAGTACTGGGGATTGTTTGAAGGACACAACCAAAGCCATAATTATATTCATAGCTACGCTTGTGTACTTTGTTTTGTTTTCCTCAATACCTGGCATTCAGGACGGCACAACAGACATTTACGAACAAGCAGTCAGGGACAACAATCCTGAGAGAATTGTTTTGCCCTTGTTTGTTGTCATTGCGTTTCCGTCTTATTTTTTGTTAGGAGAACTAGCATTCTTTTTAGTGCCAATAGTTTTTTTGGTAATCATTCTTTTCTTTTTATTCAAAACCTTCAAAGAGTTTGGGTTGTCGTATTATTTTATTCCAGCCTTTTTTTTGATTCACCTAAAAGCAGTGCAGTTCATTCCACAGTTCAGCCGAGATGGATTGTTGTTTGTTCTAACAACTATTTACTTGTACTACTTTGCACTCGTGTTTGAAAAGAAAAAAACGCATTGGACTTATTTGAGCATCATAATTTTAATGGCGATCTTAATGTATTTGACCAAAGCACTTGGAATGGTCTTTGTGGTTGTTACGGGTTTTTTCTTTTTAAAAGAGTTTGGTTGGAACAAGATTAACGGTTTTTTGTCTCTAAGCATTTTTGATCCGTTCAATGCGTTTAAGGATGGAATTGCAAACATTATTAATGTTACTCAAAACATTTGGCTCGTACTTGTTTCTCCTTTGTTTGTCCCGTTCTTTGTGACTGGGATTTTAAACAAGAGTGTTAATGGTTTGATTTGGTTCTTTGTTTTACTTTTAAGTTCTTATGGTGCACTGCAATTGGGTCACCACCCAAGCACGGTATACCGATACGTCTTTCCATTAATGAGCTTTGGGTTGTTCTACATTGCTCTTTGGGTTAAACAGAAAAGCAAGAGAGCAATATTCGTTGCGGTGCTAGTGGTTCTGGCACTGGTTAGTGGGGTTTCCCCAATTTATTTTTAGTTTGAAAGGGGAGATAGAGGCTAAGGACCTAGCCTCTAAAAAAAGTTTGGTGAGTTTTTGTTATTAACAGTTAGGTTCTTTTGTTTATAAACTCCTTTTGGTTCATTCTTCATTCCACGAAAAAAGAACCAAAAATCTTTTTAAGTCAAATGACTTATTTTGTAGCGAATGAAAAGAAAGCACGTAGATTTGTTGGAAAAGCAAGTTCTTTTGTTAGAGCAAATAATTAGGGTGCAACTTCTTATTGGGCGGCAACAGCAAAGAGAGTTCTGTAAGATTTTGAACGAACTCCATAGTTGGCATAACGATGATACAAAGTATCATCACACTACTTTTGACAAGCTTGATGCGGTTGCTCCAAAGCCTGTTTCAGAGAAACCTGTTTTTACTCGCTGATTGTCTAATTCTTTTCTCCGTATAAAACGGAGAATACGGAAAGGTTTATATACTTCGACTGAGTAGTAAATGCAGGTGAAAAAATGGTTGAAGAAAAAAAGGTTTTGTGTGGCATTAACAGGTGCAACAAAGAAATGTTTAATATTATTGTAGGAAACGAAATGACTCTCAACTTGTGCTTTAAGCATTTTGAAGAGTGGTATAACCAGGAGGAGTAATGTAATGGTTTCAAAGTCAAGCGGAAAAAAAGATATGGCATTAGAAACAAGCTTCCATAATTTTATTATGAAACAGAAAAGGTGGGGCGAAACAGCAGGTGAAGATGTTCTTAGAAGATTGTTAAACTACAAACCAAGGAGGAAAAAAAAATGAATGTATTCAAACTCGTGAACTGGAAAAGCCAAAAGAATGCTTTGCGTGAAGTACCGGAGTACAATCGAGTAAAGCAACCAAACACTTTGGCCAGACTAATAGAGTGAGTCTTTTTGTCAAGACAAAGTGGGGGAAATTTTTTTTTTAAAGGAGAGTGAGGAAAAATGGATGAATTTGAGGGTTCCATAATTTTTGTAATAGGGGTTGGTGTTGGATTGATTATAGCAGCAATATTGATAGGGAGTTTTGGTATTCAGACAAACGCCACTGCTGAGTTTATTTGTGAATCACACGGACTAGAACTAATAAACTATGAAGTAAAATCTCCAAGCTTTTCCAAAGTCGAGTGTGGTAACAAAAAACCAGAACTACAATACGAAAACTATAAGGTGTTTACGAAATGAGGGTTTCAATAAATACTTTAGGACATAGAATGGCTTTAATTTCAACTGGAGCATTCGGTGTAATATTTATACTTTTAGGAGACATATTTGTAAACTATAAGCAAAACATAATCGCAGTAATACTTCCTATTTTGCTGTTAGTGTTATTGGGACTAGTCTTAGTGACATTAATAGAATTTTTACAGGAGCTGACGAAATGACTTTACGCTTGTTCGAAGAGCTTTACCGTGCATTAGAGCAAGAAGTGAGAAGGCCACTTGGCGGTGGTCTTTTCGTTTTCTACTTGTCCACTAATTCGGGGGATTTCAAAAAAAACACAACAAAAACCGAAACAGCAATATACTCAGACAGCAGCGACCTTGGGCAAGGCTGTTCATTCACTAGGGCCCAATCCAAGTTGATGCCTTGGGTTGGGTCACCCTTTATGGGAGGAAAAATAAATGACTTTTAAACAAAGGTTTCATTTTACAAATGGAGAAATTTTAGAATTGGGCGACGTTCAAGAGAAATTAAACATTGACGTTTTTAATGGAGTACTAACGGTTAATGGGCCAACAACTCACATAATTAATTTAGACAAAATTGTATTTATACAAATAACAAAGGAGTCAAAATAATGGTCATAACAACACTACTTGAGATTACTTTATTAGTTGGATTAGGAACAGGCCTAATATTTTATTCAATACACGTAACAAACGCAAACTGGATTGTGCTGGTTGCAGCAATGTCAGGAGTGTTGTTTGCATTTGCAAACCAAATGATGTTTGAAGACTTACAAAAACGCAAAGAGGAGAAAGAGAAATGAGTTCTTTAACGAAAGACGATATCCCGAGTTTTTTTATAGTGGTAAGCGTAATGGTTGTAGCATTTGGAGGCGTATTAGTCAGTCCAAGTGCAATAATTATGGGAATAATTATGTTTGTAATATCTTTTTTCATAGGGGTAACTTATTTTTTTCTAAAATTCAAAGAGGAGAAACCAGCATGGTTGGAGAAATAATCGAGGTTCGCTGCATTAAATGCGGAGAAGAAGACGGGTTCTATAACAAAGCCCCTCCAAGATTCGTTTGCCAGGACTGCAAAGAAAAAGAACAGGAGAAAGATTAAATGGATCTGATAAAAATTTTAATAGGTTTTTTTGGAATTAGTTTCATTATTATATTTGCCTTAACTTTTTTTTCTATTCAAAGTGAAGAGTATAAAAAAGAACAAAGAATACAACAAGTTGCAAACGAATTTTGTAATGAAAAAGGATTTGAAGTTGCAAGAGCCAATGGAAAAGCACAAGGTACTTTGACGGGAATAGATTGTTACTCAACAAAACAATTTTGTCTAAAAGAAATATGCTCAGACGTCATAGAAAAACAACAATATTTTAATCCATCAGACTGGCAGGAGAAAGTAAAGGATGACTAATAAAAAGAGAAAGATTTTGTTGTGTTTACTTTGTGAAAATAATAGAAGTAATCAGGGCATGGGTTTGAAAGTTAATTTTAGAAATCATTATGATTCAAAGTATCCAAAGAAGTTTGTTTGTATGCCTTGTTATGATAAGCTAAAATATACCGAAGCAAAAAAAACACTTGAAAAATTAAATTTGAAGCAGGAGAAAAAGTAAATGAAGTTAATAATAATTTTGTTAATTGGAATAATTGTGTTAAGTGGATGTACAGCTTCAGACAATTATTATACTCCTTCAGATTCAGATTATGGATATTGCATTAAGGCTTGTACTGGTGGGTCTACAAGTAGGTTTGATGATTGTCATTTACAATGTAAAGATTTAGCAAAACCTATTGCGACTGAACAGGAAACAACGAAAGGAGATGATAAAAGTGAGTGATGGAATAATAGGGGCAATAGGCTTTGTTTTTGGAATTTTACTTATGACAGCAGTTATGGCTTTTTTTACAGAACCTATAATAATGAAGGAGAACGCTGAACTTTTTTGTAGTAAAGATGGGCAAGGCTTGATTGAATATAAATCAGAGGTTTGGACTTTTAAATATATTACTTGTGGTGGTCCGCCAAAAAACGTGGATGTTATAGAGAGAAATTATAAACCAGTACAAGTTAAAACTTATGACATTTTTGAGGACGATTAAATGAAGGAGTTGGAGAAGTGAATGGTTAGAACAAAGTTACACGCAGAGTTGGATTTGCTTTTGGTAATGGCAATTGAGTCAAAGAATATTTTGCCTTCAAAGGATTTTCCAGAGACTATGAAACTTATTCACATCTTACATACAAAAGAAGAGAACCAAGAGAAAGAGTAGTTATGGGTTGGAAGGACAAATGGAAAATTATAAACCAAGAAGAAGATACTTGGTGTTTTAATAAAAAGTTTTATTATTGGAGCCCCAAACGGTTCATGGAAAAAGAAAGAGTTTGTAAAATGGATTGGTTACTAACAACTTTTACAAGATTAGCAATGAGGTTTGAAGGAATAAAAACTAAAGCAATATTTTTACAGGGGAAAGAAGAATGACTAACAGGGTAAGCCTTTTTCTAATTAAAGTAACGAAAATCAAACACTTTAACGTTTTCCTTGGAGTCAATAGCGGAGTATTTGCAACATCATTCCCAGCTTATTTATTTGCCCACCCAACAACAACTTTCCTCACACTAACTGCAATAAGTGGATTCATATTATTAGTATCCGGCCTAGTATTGTTACACCCACTTCCAAACGAGGAGAAAGAAGAATGATTTCTATTCCAAAAAAAGTTAAGGACAAACTAAAAATAACAATCGCAGCATTCATTGGAACACTCATACTCATTGGCTCTGCTGAACCAATCGTTTTCACTTTCCTAAAAGAAATGACAAACAGATTTCTTGTATTCCTAGGGTTCGCAGTAACCGGAATGCTAGTGTTCCTAATTGTTCTAATACTTTTGTTACCAACGTGGGTGTTTGACGATTAAAAAAAAGGAGGAACAAGAATGAAGTTATCTGAATTAATTTCAAAAAAGGAAATAGAAAAGGTCAGAGCAATGTCAATCAAACTTACAAGAATAATGATCAAAGAAAAGTTTAATCGAGCAATGTGCATTGGAACAATTAAAGTAATAGATAAAATGTTAAGTGAACAATCCCTAGTTGGGTTTTCAAGAGAAAAATACCTTCAAAAAGAAAAAAAGGAGAAAGTGAAATGACTTTTTCAGAAGAGATTAAGTTTTTTTTCAAGCACTTTAAGCTTCCATTTTGTCAATGCAGGTGTGGAAAATATATTAAAGATTCTGCTGAATGGCAAGAACACTGGAAAATACATGAACCAGAAAAGCAGGAGAAAACGTAAATGAGTTTTTTTTTGAAAACGCTTTCTCTAATACCTTTAATGGGAAGCATTTTCTTTTTTGGTTTAGTATTTCTTACTGACTTTTTACCTACTACTCTTGAAATTCTTTCTTTAATTTTAGGAATAATAATGCTTCTAACATTTATGTTTATGCACATTGTTTTTGCACTAGGAGAAATATAAATGCCTTTAAGAGTTTCCGAACCATCCCAATGCTATTCTGTCACTTGCAGGGAATGCGATGAAAGAATTTACTTCCCAGACGACGGAATAACAATCTACTACTCCCCCGTACGAAAACTTCATTTCCACAGAGGAGAATGCTTTGAATTGTTCCAGTTAGCTATTGCAGAGATTGATGGGAGTAAAAGGAAAAGACCACAACAAACGTATTGAACTTTCAAACGATTTTCGTTAACAATTTAGTAAAGTTTAGTAAAGTGTTAAGTAAAAAAGTAGATATAGATATAGTGATATAGAATAGAGGCATTTAAAGCATTAATTATTTAAAGGGTGTGGTTGTATAATAGTTAAGGTGATAAAAATTACAAAAACAATGGTTTCAATCTATATCGACGTTGACATAAAAGAAAGACACAAACTTGCAGGAACTAACATTTCTCAGGCCTGTAATGCGTTCCTTAAAACTTATTTTCAAGATGAGGAAGCAGAACAGCAAAAAGACATTGCTATTGAAGTTCAAAACCTTAGAGCCAAATTGGCTCAAGCTAATACTAAATTAGAATCACATAAACAAAAAGTACAATCGGATAGCACTAAAAAATTAAAACTAGATTTGCAAGTTGCAGTTACAAAACTTAAACAATTAAAATCCAGAGAAATGGCTGGTGGTTTTATTAAAGGTGATGAATTTAAGGCTTTGTTTGATGCTACAATGGCAGAATTTGGTTTAACAAGAAGGGAATTAGTTGAGAAGGTGCTTTGATTGGTTCAAGTCCTTGGTTGTTATTTGAAGGATGGAAAGGTGTTTTTTAAGTTGCATGGAGAAAAGCTGAGGGTAGTGGAGGCAGAACCAGTTGTTGATGAGGTGATTGTGTAATGCCTGTGTTTAGGTATAGTTTGAAGGAAATTAGAAAGCATATTGAATCAGCAGGGGTCGTTGGGGCTTATTATCCACTTAGTCAAAGCCAGTCTTTGCTTGCGATTGCTAAGATTTTGTACAACAAACAAGTATAACACTTACAAATTTTTTTATTGTAAGACCATAAACCTTTAGGAGGTATTGAGTATGGAGTTAGAAGTTAAACCGAAAATTCAAATAGAAGATGGTTCTCATACTGGAATCATTGAAACCGTTGAATACAGAACTGATCCTTACAATTACACTGATGTGATTGTTAAAGTGGATGGCAAGGAATTTACTTTGAAGTGGGGTGCACCAACTTATTTAAGCGAGGGCTCAAAGTTGTTCAAGGCTTTGCTTTTGTTTAAACCTGGTTTGAAGGTTGGTGACAAGGTTGATCCTGAAACAATTTTGAAAGGACAAAAGGTTTCTTTCATGACTTTAACTGAGAAGACAGGTAAGGGAGAGTTTGCTCGGATTGTTGATGGGTCTTTGAAGCCTGTTGATGCGGTGGTTGTTGATAAAGTGGTTCATTAGGAACCACTAAACTTTTTTTTTGGGTGAGTGATTGAAAATGAAAGTGGATTTTGATGATGTTTTTTTAGGATTTGGATTTGTTTTGGTAATTGTTGGGATAATAATAATTCCAAATGACTATGGTTTAGTGTATGTCATTTTGGGTTCTCTGGCTGGATTAGGATATGCAATCAAAAGATCTAGAGATAAAATATTAAAAGCTTTAGAAGAAAAATCGCAGGTCGTGACGAAGGAATGAGTGATAAATTGTATCCTTTTAATAGAAAGGGCAAGGTTGGAGAAATAATTTATCCTCTTGACAATGGAACGGCTGGTTTTTTTAAAAAGTCTAGGTGGGACTTGGTAATGGAAACAAATAAGGATGGAAACATAACGCACGTTGCTTACATTGATGACTGGTCTGTTGTTAGGGCGATTCACTTAATACAGGAATTAAGAAAGAGGAAAGCGATATGAGGGGGAAAACAAATGAGTAAGGGTCAAGGTGCATTTGAATATTTGATTTACATTGGAGCTGCTGTTTTTGTGGCAGTAGGAGTCATTATGATTGTAGCTGATATTGATAATGAGAGAAAAACCGAAGTTGAAAGGTTTTCTTGTGGTGGACTATTACTTGCTGATTGTGGATCCAGGTATTTAACTGATTACAATGTGATGTATTCTTTTGATCCGGACCCACTTGTTTGCGTTGAATGGCAAGAAGTTGATTGTACCGATCCCCGTTTTCCATACGAATATGGTAGAAATGTAGATTCAGTTATGTGTATTGAGTCTCCTGAGGATTGGAATAACGGAGGTATGGGTATAGACATAGATTACAATTGCCTTGAAGAAGTTCCAACAAGTGAATTGGTTGGAAACTGGAAACAAGATACAGCATAGGAAGACTTATGCCGAAAAATTACGAAAGGAAATTGGTAAAAGATGACAAAAAAAGGAAGAGAAATAATTTATCAAATAATAAAAGAGCAAATAGATTATCAAATGAAGTGTGATTTCTGTAAAAAAATGTTTACAGTGATGGGATTAAAAAAAATGAGAAAGAAATATGCGTCACACTTGCAAGACTATCATAAAATAAAGAAAAGTAAAGTGGTAGCTTTGGGATATGTCTAGGAATTACGAAGGGAAAAATATGATATTACAAAAGAATCAATGCAGAAAAGTAAACAAAAAGAAATATTATAAGCATCTTGTTGTAATCCCTGAAAAAGTCATAAGAGAATTGGGTTGGGAGAAGACAAGGAATTTAAAGTATGAGGTGAAAAAAAAATGTTTAGAAATCCAATCCCTATAACGTCAAAGAATCTTACCCCGTCAGATTTTATTTGGAGATCGGGAACATTACCAGCACCAGACGAAGAATTAGATGAAGAACCAGAGGAGGTGAAGAAAATGACTGATGAAAAAACCATAAAAATTGGTAAAGGATTTGTAGAATACAAAGATTCAACAAAAGAAGTGTGTCTTCTAAATGTTGATGGCGTTGAAACAAGAATAACAGAAAAGATGTTTGAGGAAATAAAGAAAGTAATGGGATGGAAATAAATCCATCTCCTCAAACGCAGCCTCATAAGGGAAAACTATGAAAAAAAGAAAACTTAAACAATGGGAAAGAGATGCTTTAGATGATTTTAGGTTTGATGAATGGATGCAAAATGGTGGGGGAAAATGAGTTATTTGAGATCAGCTTGGAATCATAAATATGTCAAAGGAATTTCTGAGGACTATATTTACGATAACGGAGAAACAATAATAGACTATGGAGATATTACTAATGAAGGTTTAGTGGAAATCCTTTGTGGTTGTATTGATAGAAGTTTTGAAAGGGATGAAAAGTTAATCAAAAAATATTTAATGAAAGAATTAGCTGGAAGATTAGATGTAAAATTAAGGGCAAAGCCATTAAATGAAAAGACTATTTTAGATCGGATGTTAAGAAAATCTAAAAAATGGAACAAGGCGGTGAAGTAAGGCAGCAAGCTGTAAATCAAATTAATTCTAGATAACAATGTTTTCTTGTTGCCCTTTAAAAACGCCAAAAAAAAACAAACGGAGGAGAACAATGACAGATCCCTATAAAAAAAATGCACAAACAAAGGAGAAAATTAAAGAAGAGCTTAGATGTATTCGTTGTTGTCTTGAAAGGTTGCTAAGAGTAATGGATGAAAGCTTGTTTGTGGATTATCAAATGGAGAAGTTTGGTAAAGATTACAAACAGGAGAAATGAAACGCCAAAAAAAAAAAACAAACGGAGGTTTGATAAAAATGGATAATGAAGAAATAAAGAAAGAATCAACAAATGAAGCTTGGAAAATGCTTCTTGAAAGTGTTAATTCAAGTACGGAAGAATTATATTCTGCACGAACGAGAGAAATAAAGTTGCTAAAGCAACTTCTTAAAAAAGACAAAATTATAACTGAACTTATACAACAGATAGCCGAGAAAACAGATTTAAATTCAAACGAAAAAAGCTCGGCGTAACATTGCATTTTGAAATGCTGAAAAAAAAACAAACGGAGAAAAAAAAATGAAATCTGGAAAGATACCAACATGTACTTTTTGTGGGGAAAAAGTAGAATTTGCATCAGCAATTACAATAAGTTATTTAGGACAAGACATTTCAACTTTAAGTGTATGTCCAGATTGCAGAATAAGATATCAAATAGTTGACTTGTATAAAAGAGCAATGAAGAAATTGGAAGGAAAAAGTTCGGCATAGGTGTTCATATGCTTAATTTCATAAGGGGAAAATTATGAAATGTTGTGTAAAAAAGTGTGAAAAAAATATAGAACCAGGTCTTACTGGTTATGGAAGAACAGGGCATTTGGAGTTTATAGTTCCAGTTTGTCAGGGTCATTGGATGGTATTAGGAAAACTGGAGGCGGTGAAGTAAGGCAGCAAGGTAATTTGAAAACTTGTTGTCCTTTGAAACGCCAAAAAAAAAAGGAGGAAAAAGAATGAGTTCAAAACTACAAGCACATTTATTTGATCCAAACACTTTTTTCGTTGAAAGAACAAACAAAAAAGTTACTCTAGTTTATTTAAATCCAAGAAATAAAACAGCAATTATTGAAGAATTAAAATGTAAGAAATTGGAACAAGCAGAAGGCATTCAAGATTTTTTTGAAACACAGATGTGGAAAAAACAAAGTATGTTAGAAGTTTGAAACGCTGGAAAGAAAACAAACGGAGGAGGTTTGATAAAAATGGTTTGTGTAAGATGTGGAAAACAAAGTAATCATCAGACTGGAAATGTGTACAACCACAAAACAAGTAAGCACGAAATTGCAGACTGGTGTTCAAATAATTGTCAAATAATGCTTGAACAGGAAGAATCACATTGTAACAAAACAGGATGTTGTGGAATAAAACAATACTAGATACAACATAACATTACATTATGTTTAATCTCATAAGGGGAAATTTATGAAAAAAGAAGATTTAAAAACAATGAAGAAAGCAAATCAATTGCTTAAAGAGAATAAGATTGATTATGATTCTTATGAAAAAAAGCTGATTTGGATTTATTATCCAAAGATTTTTAAAAAATTAATGAAGGTAACAACAGATGCAAGATAAGTTTATTTTAGATGCCTGTTGTGGAGGCAGAACAATTTGGTTTAACAAAAAACAGCCTAATACACTTTACATTGATATTCGTAGAGAAGAAAAAGGACTTTGTAAAGAGAGACCAAATTTTGAGGTTCAGCCAGACAAGGTTATGGACTTTAGGGCCCTTGAGTTCAAAGATGAATCTTTTAAGTTAGTAGTGTGGGATCCTCCACATTTGAAAACATTATCAAAAACTAGTATTATGGGAAAGAAATATGGTGTTTTGAATGCTCAAACTTATCCTTATGATTTGAAAAAAGGATTTAATGAATGTTGGCGAGTGTTGAAAGATTATGGTATTTTGATTTTTAAGTGGAATGTCCAAGAAGTTAGCCAAAAAGAATTGCTTTCTTTATTTAAAGAACAACCTCTTTTTGGGCATACTACTGGAAGCAAATCTAAAACAAGATGGTTCTGTTTTATGAAGATTCCGAAAGGAGCTCGAGATCAAGATACAGCATAATACCTACTATGTTGCAGAATTATGAAGGAGATTGTTAAGAAATGGATGATGTAAAATGGTTGAAACATAAGGCAGACGTTTGCAGAGAAAATGCTATTGAATGGGAAGATAGTGCAGTAAAATATGAAAGGATAATACAGAAATTATTGGAGAAGAAAGTATTAGAGAAATAAATTACGAAGGGATTTTTTATGGATTTTGAAAAGTTTTTGAAGAAGAAAGGATACAGGGAATGGAATCCTAAGACAAAAGTATCTGGAAAAATAACAAGTCTGTCAACAAAGTCTCTTGGAG
>SDBV01005559.1_pt1 | contig 17757 bp, 14 predicted proteins | sample 2277081 | NCBI WGS metagenome assembly SDBV01 (sample SAMN10402039, study PRJNA504765) | marine sediment metagenome | isolation source: marine sediment core GS10_PC15, 223 cmbsf | place: Arctic Ocean: Southern Knipovich Ridge | collected 2010 | reverse complement strand
ATTTTCCCGAATAATAAAAGTATTCATTCCGATCACATTTCCATTTATATCTATTAGCGGTCCGCCACTGTTTCCTCTGTTTATCGCAGCATCTGTTATTAGATAATTACCATTTTCTGTAAAGCCGCTTAAAGTTCCTTTTGTTACTGTAGGTAATCCACCAGTCATATTGGACCATGGGTAACCTATTACATAAACAGTATTGCCTATATCATTTACATTGGGATTTCTCATATCAAGATACTTTGTGTTTATAGATACCTTTAAAACAGCAATATCATTAGTTTTGCTATGATAAATTATAGATGCATTCAAATACGAATTATTATGTTTTAAATATATATAACTGGAATTTTCAATTACATGATAATTTGTGCAGAAGATTCCATTAGATGTTATTGCAAATGATGAACCTATGGAAAATACATTATTATTTTGATCTGCAGCAGCTACCAGAAATATTGATTCAAATACTTCCTGTGGAAATATATTATTATTCAGTGTTCCATTTTCCTGATAATTTTGCTGGATTCTATTTTCTACAATAGATGAAATCTGGCTATTTAGATTATTAATAGTTACCTGGTTGGTAATTTTAATTGATTCGATTTCTTCTTCCAATTGAGATGTAATTTCTTTCTGCTCACTTAATTGTCTTTGATAATATTCATTATCTGCAATTGTTTTTTGTTCTAAATCATTCAATTTCTGTATAGTAATAGTAAATACAATTATAATAATTACTGCAATAATACTGCTTAATGCTATTAAATACTTTTTTTTAGAAACAGGCTTTTCGGTAATTTGTTCAACTTTATTCACAATAAGCTCAGTTACGGATAATTCCGGGCCGTCTTCAGAAAGCCTGATTTTATCGCCTTCTTTTAACTGACATTTAACATTATTACGGATAAATGAATTATTTAATATTGTTCCATTTTTACCGTAGCTTATTATAAATAAATTATTATTTAATAATAGAAATACAGCATGTTCTCTTGATACTGCGGAACATGATTTTATTTGTATATCATTAGAATTATCTCTGCCTGCCTTTAACTGTTCGTTGTTGTTTATTGTAAAAGCAGAATTGTCCTCATCATGTAAAGTTATTACTGCTCTCATGATACCGAATAATAACATAATTACAAAATTGTTGCATTAATAAAAATTAGACCTTGCAGAAAGAAACTGTACTCTTTCTGTAATTTCCAGCAGCTGCCCTTTATTCAGATTCTTATTTATAAATATTTTTTTAATCTCAGGGAATCTTTTTCTATCTAAAAAGGATGGTGGAATATAAAAATATCTTATACCAAAAAATGGTATGAATAATAATTATAACTTAACAATTAAAAGCAACCTAATATTCTTATTAAATTTCGGTGAATTAGATGCCTTCGGGGGTTCTAATAAAAAAATATATCAATAACGTAAATTTATCTCCAAAAAATTAAATAACTTATAAATGATTATTTAATTTTATATATTCGGTGCGTTCGGTTCAGTGTTTTCGATATAGAAACTATAACGGTAATTGACTTTATCAGGTATATCTGTTTACATTATTTACATGAAAACAATTTCTGTATGGCTTACGCATAAAGATGTTTCATGCTGGAACATAACAGATGAGAAGATTGATATTTTTAAACAAAAACTTCCTGATGCTGAAATCATTTTCTGTAGAAATGAAGAAGAATTTGTATCAGTTCTTTATAAAACAGAAATTGCTGTTATCTGGATCTTTAAGCAGGAATGGTTTAAAAAAGCCCCGAACATAAAAATTATTATTACACCGGCAGCAGGAAAAGATTTTTTTCATGTAACTCCTCCGGAAAATGTGCATACAGAATACTCTTCTTTCCATGGGAAAATCATGGCAGAAACAGTACTTGCAATGATGCTCTGCCACTCGCGGGGAATATCTTATTTAATGCAGAATAAAACCGTCTGGCCCCGTACAGCTATGGATAAGTTAATGCGGCAGATTAGAGGAAGCAGAATAACAATCTTAGGTTTCGGTAATATAGGAATAGAAATTGCCAAGCTTTCCAAAAACCTTGGCGCGAATATTTACGGTGTAAAACGGACAAGAATATCACCTCCTGCTTTTTTTGAGGAGAATGATAAAATAATTCTTATGGATGATTTCTTTAAAATACTTCCTGAAACAGACCATTTAGCTATTGCGCTGCCAGGAACAAAAGAAAGCACAGATATTATAAACAGACAGGTTTTCACTCTTTTACCTGAACATGCTGTAATTTATAATGTAGGCAGAGGTAACGCTGTAAACGAAGAAGATTTAATTTATGCACTAAAAACTAAAGAAATTGCCGCTGCATATCTTGATGTTTTTAAGACAGAACCTTTACCGGAGGACTCTCCTTTAACATACTGCCCAAACTGCTTTATAATGCCTCATGCTTCCGCGATATCGCCTAACTATCTAGATTTATTTATAGATGAGTTTATAGAAAAATATCAGAAATGGGTAATCGGAGAAATGCCCTCTAAAAAAACAGAAAAAAGGGACACTAATTTAAAAAATGAATGTAGATGGAAAACATTTTGAAACAATCTGGTTAAAAGACCGGAATACAGTACAGATTATAGACCAGCGCCTGCTTCCTCATAAGTTCATTATAGAAGATATTAAAACATTAAACAGTATAGCAGTGGCAATTAAGGAAATGCACCTGCGGGGTGCTCCGCTTATAGGAGTAGCTGCAGCATTCGGTGTCTATCTGGGACTTTTAGAAATAAAGGAAAAATATTCGGACATTCCTTCGGATAAAGAGCTTACTAATAATGAAAAAATTAAAATAGACAAAGCCCTTTATAAAGCAGCCGATATGCTTAAAGCCACAAGGCCAACTGCAGTCAACCTCGAATGGGCGGTTTCCAAACAGTTATCTGCTATAAAAAAATGCAGAACAATAAACAGTAAAATAGAGGCCGCTCAGAATACAGCAGAACAGATAAAAAAGGATGATATAGAAAACTGCAGAAAAATTGGAGAACATGGTGTAAAGCTAATTGAGGATATTAGTAAGAATAAAAATAACACAGTTAATATACTTACTCACTGCAATGCCGGATGGCTTGCGTGTGTAGACTACGGCACTGCAACATCGCCTATTTACCATGCATACGAAAATGGTATTGATATTCACGTATGGGTAGATGAAACAAGGCCAAGAAACCAGGGCGCAAGATTAACTGCCTGGGAACTCGGGCAGCATGGCATAAAACACACAATTATTGCGGACAATGCAGGCGGACACTTAATGCAGCATGGAATGGTCGATATGGTAATAGTAGGCAGCGACAGAACTACACATACCGGGGATGTTGCAAATAAAATCGGCACATACTTAAAAGCACTCGCGGCAAAGGACAATAATATTCCCTTTTATGCTGCCTTTCCCGCATCTACAATAGACTGGAACATAGACAATGGCGTAGCCGATATTCCTGTAGAACAACGCGATGGAGATGAAATAAAATACATATCCGGATTATCAGACGGAGAAATCAGAAAAGTTCTTTTAACTCCGGAAAAAAGCAGCGCTTTAAATTATGCGTTTGATGTAACACCGCAAAGGCTAGTAACAGGCATAATTACAGAAAGAGGAATATGCAAACCGGATGAGATAAAAAGATTATTTCCTTAAAAATCAATCGGAGAACATCAAATGAAAATATTTTTTATTATTATTTCTATTATATTATTTACAAATTGCAATAAAGCCATAACTCAAAATGAAATCAAAGAGGAAAACAAATTTAATATTACCGAACAGGAACTATTTAATTTAGCTGATATAGATTCTGAGCTCTGGATGAATATCTTTTTGAATAATGATAAAATCGGATATCTGGTAACTTCTGTAAGAAAATCTTTATTTAATAACGAAGAAATCCTTATTTTAAAAAGTTACTCCTTTTTAAAGATCCAGAGATATTCTAATGAAATGATAATTGAGAATACAGTAAACCAGTATATAGATTATAATTTAAATCCAATCAGTTTTACTTTTCTAAAATTAGAATCCGTTTCAGGCAATACTACGATTCAGGGAATCATACACAATAATGAACTGGATGTAATTATACAGTCAAAATATGATGAAATAAACCGGACTTACGAACTCCCCGAAGATTTCTCCTTTGAAGGTATAGAAAGATATAAAATGCTTATAGATGGCCCAGTTATAGGATTTAAGCAAAGCTTTAGTATTTATGATCCGGAAGAACTGGGATTTATAAAAGTCACAACAGAAATAATTGATAAAAAACAGGTTTTATTTAATGGAGGGTATGTAGACGTATTTGAAATACAATCAATCTATGACTATGGAACTGAAATTACTATTACAGAATGGATGGATATGACTGGTGAAACTATCCGGATGGACATGGACAGAATAGGTTTCAGGTTTGAAAAAACTCATAAATTGGACGCGGTTTCAGCTTTTCCGGGTTATACACTTGCATCCACTTTTATTCCTGTAAATGAGTTTATACCATTACGTGTTTCTAAACTTGAACTTAAGATTATTACAGAGGATCCGGAGTTAATAGATTTATTCATACAGGATAATTTTCAGCGAATCGAAACAAATGCAGAAGGTTCTGATATTATTATTGAATCATTTTTTGTAGAAGACAGTGATTCAATTAGCCTTCCTTATAATTTTGATGAAGAAACATCCGCTTATCTTAGGCCAACAAGGTTTGTTCAGTCTGACGATGATGAAATTATCAGTCTTGCAAATGAGATAGCCAGAAGTGAAACTAATATATGGGCTGTATGCAGGAAATTATTTGTATGGGTTACCGCCAATATTACAGGTACTTATGAATTATCTTTTGCATCCGCAAAAGAAGTCCTAACACAGCGAAAAGGTGACTGTACAGAATATGCTGTTTTATTTGCAGCGCTTGCAAGAGCATACGGTATTCCTACAAAAGTCTGCATAGGGTTGGTATATAATAATTCGGAAGGCTTTGTTTTTCATGCGTGGAATGAGGTTTTTATAGGCAGATGGCAGCCCATAGATACCGCTTTACTACAGTTATATCCCGATGCAACACATATCAAGATCTATGAAGGTGTACTGGAAACTCTTTCCGAACACAGCTTTACTGTTCAAAAGTTTATAGGACAGATCCGTTTTAAAGTTATCGGGTATGAGTAAATTAATATTTATAATTACTCGTGCTTATATAATATCCAATCTACTGTAAGCCCGGGCTCCTCATCTGATATTTCACCTGTATCGGTTATAAACATACTCTCATTACTATCTGCAATTTCTTCTGGATCAACTTTCTGCTCAGCGATAGCATCACGTTCCGGTACAGAAGCTCCAATTAGTAAAAATGTCCATTGCTCATCATTACTTGTAATATTAACAGCTTTTCCTGGTTCAGCAACAATTTTTTGATTAGAGCTTGAAAGAACAACATTTACCCAAAACCTGTTATCTGTCCTTTTTTCAATTACATCCCCGGTACTAATCTGCCATTCCGGCAGGATATGAGTATGTTCTCTGGTTTTACTTCCAACTATTATATATGTTTTATCCTCTTTTAAGAATTCAAGTCTTCGTACAGGGCCGTCCGGCAAATGATTTGTATCAACTTTAGTTATTTGCATTTCAAGATCTTCAAAGTTTATAATTTCTGCCCAGGGACTAATCTGCAGCACATAGCTTTCGCTATCAATTTTTACTGTTAATGTAAGCATATCATTATAACTTGTAGAAGATTCTATACTAGCTGTAAATTCAGAAAAAGGAATACCGGTAATACTTAAACTTGCCGGGAATTCTATATCATAGCATCCTGATAAAAAAATAAAATCAATAATAAAGGAATATAATTGCGGAAGTATGGCTTTCCGCTTTGTATAAATTCGACAAATTAGTTATGGCAATTGTAATAATATTTTATCTAATCCCACTCTAATTCAGCAAAATCGTCTATGAAAAATATTTTACCATTTTCTGTAAATTCAATAAAAAAACTATGATATTGTGTATCTATAACAATAATGGGATTAATTAAATCATAGGAAACAATAGTCCAATACCAGTCTATTTCAGCAGTGTTTGGCCAGCGGATTATTATCGAATCCGTTTTTAATAATTCATTAAATATTAATAATGAAAATTCTTCAAAGCCTTCTAATGTATCTTGCTTTCTTAATGCTAATTCAAATACTAATAATTGCTCATTTTCTATATTCAATGGAAGCCAGATATATTTGGCAGGATAATTATGAATAAAATCTGAATTTAAAAGATTATATGCGATGTATGGACCTATTATAATATTTTCATTGAAAAAAGAAATATCGTTATTATTTAAAAAAGATATTATATTGCTAACTGCAAGTTCTATACTATTACTTAAAGGTTCTATATAACTAACTCTATCCGGAATTATAATATCTTTGGATAAATTATTTACTATTCTAGCATCCCGTTTGTATTGATTAATATCAATATCTATAATAAACGAAGCATTATTATCATATGGTAAATATATTTCGACCTCATCAGAATTTACTTGAAAGGATATTAGAATTAAGGCCATCAGGATAATTTTGTATTTAAACATATTAGCACCATACCTATATTATAATTTCACATAACACCATTCCTAAAGTCCGGCGGTCTACTTTTTGCAATTGCATAATTTTAGTATAAATAGCCAACAAGATCAACTTCCAGTTCTATTAGAGGAATTTGTTTTATTAACGCAAATTGCTTAACCGAAATTATTGTTTGACATTACTTCATATATTTTGCATAATCCATTTTTGTAATATTTATAATATTTTATATTCCAGACGCATGGTGCTTTTGAGTATAAAAGACCATATTATGACAACATTCGAATAAGGATATATTGAAAGTGTCCAATAAAATAATATCAAAAGAACAGCTTTCTGAAAATGTGTTTACAATTGAAATTGAAGCTGCTTTAATTGCGGGGTCCAGAAAACCCGGACAGTTTGTAATTATTAGTATTAGTAATGAATATGGTGAGCGGATTCCTCTAACTATAGCCGGGGTAGATAAGGAAAAAGGTACAATAAGGCTGATATGGCAGAGGCTTGGCAAAACAACCGCAGAACTGGCAGATCTTAATGCTGGTGATGAACTTGCGTATGTATTTGGCCCGTTAGGGCTTCCAACTCATATTGAAAATTTCGGTAAAGTTATCTGTGTGGGCGGAGGTATTGGCAATGCACCAATGCTGCCAATAGCCAGAGCCTTAAAAGATGCAGGAAATACTATTATAAGTATTCTTGGAGCCAGAACAAAAGAGCTCTTAATTTTAGAAGATGAATTTGCTGAAATTTCAGATGAACTTATAATCACCACAGATGATGGTTCTTACGGCAGAAAGGCACTTGTTACAGAACCATTAAAAGAATATTGTGAACTTGATCCCAGGCCAGACAAAGTATTCGTTATTGGACCTGCTATCATGATGAAATTTTGTTGTGCGACTACAAAGAAGTATAATGTTTCAACTCTTGTCTCTTTAAATACTATTATGATTGACGGTACAGGAATGTGCGGTGGCTGCAGAGTAGAAGTTGGCGGTAAATCGAAATTTGTTTGTGTGGATGGCCCTGAATTTAACGGCCATCTTGTTAATTTTGATCTTATGATTAAAAGATTGAATGCATATAAAGATCTTGAACAAAAAGCATATAATCAATATATAGACCATAAATGTAAAATAGATCCTAAATGAAGAACCTTGGAACAGAGCTCAGCGGTATCTTCATTCTGAAAGGCGGCCCGACCACTAAAACTGCCTGGTAGATGTAAAGTAATAGTTAAAATGTGTGGCGCCGTTTTAGTTGTCGGGCACTATTTCATAGCCTTCATCCCCGCTGTAGAACTGCCGGGTATTTAGGCTGACAGAATAAAGAATTTATGCGGGCCTTTGATTTAAAGGTATTTTTATATATAAAAATAATATTATTTATCTTAAGGACAATTAATTTGGATATGGCAGAAAAACAGAAACTTTTAAATACATTATTAGAAAAATATAAGAATGGTGAACTTAAAGCAAAGGAAAGGATGGGAATCCCTCAGCAGAATATGCCGGAACAGGATCCCGAAAAAAGAAGACACAATATAAATGAGGTTGCTACCGGTTATAATGCAGTACACGCACAGCTGGAAGCATTGAGGTGCGTACAGTGCAAAACTGCACCCTGCATTAAGGGGTGTCCGGTTCAGATACAGATTAAGGATTTTGTTTCTGCAATTGCGGACGGAAATTTTAAACAGGCCGTCTCTATTATAAAAGAAAATTCACTTCTTCCTGCTGTATGCGGTCGTGTATGTCCTCAGGAAACACAGTGTCAGGAAAAATGTACTGTTGGATTAAAATTCAAGGATCCCACAAAAGCAGTTTCCATCGGAAGATTGGAAAGGTATGTAGCGGATCTGTATCAGGATAACAGTTCGATTCCAAAAGTAGCTTCTGATACCGGAAAAAAAGTAGCCGTTATAGGTTCCGGCCCGGGCGGGATTGTCGCTGCCGCGGATACAGCCAGAGCCGGGCATAAAGTCACAGTTTTCGAGGCTTTCCATAAGCCGGGCGGTGTTATGGTTTATGGTATTCCGGAATTCAGATTACCAAAGGCAATAGTACAAAAAGAAATAGATGTTCTTAAAAAAATGGGTGTTAATATTGTCTGCAATTTTTTGGTTGGCAGAACAAGAACAATTGAGCAGTTAATGAAGGAAGACGGATTTGATGCCGCATATGTAGGTGTTGGTGCCGGCCTTCCCATGTTTATGAATATAGAAGGTGAATCTCTGGTTGGTGTTTATAGTGCTAATGAGTATCTAACCCGTGCAAACCTTATGAAAGCATATGATTATGGCAAAGGTGCAGACACACCTATAGCCCAATCAAAAAAAGTAGCTGTAGTTGGCGGTGGTAATGTTGCTATGGATTCTGCAAGAACAGCTTTAAGACTGGGAGCAGAAAAGGTATATCTGGTTTACAGAAGAAGTGAAAAGGAAATGCCTGCCAGGATAGAAGAAGTAAATAATGCCAAAGAAGAGGGAATTGAGTTTTATGTGCTTCAAAGCCCGACTAAGATCTTTGGGGATGAGAATGGACATGTAACAGGTATTAATTGCCTGAAATATGAACTTGGTGAGCCTGATGATTCCGGAAGGCGCCGTCCTATTCCAATAGAAGGTTCTGATTTTACCATTGATGTAGATACCGTTATAATTGCAATCGGAAATGGTTCCAATCCGCTCATTCAGCAGACTACACCAGGACTTGAATTTAATAAATGGGGCAATATTATTGTTAATGATAACTGCAAGACTTCTCTTTCAGGAGTTTATGCAGGTGGAGATATTGTACTCGGTGCTGCAACAATAATTCTGGCTATGGGCCAGGGCCGTATTGCTGCTGCTGGTATTAATGATTATCTGTTGAAATAAAAAATAAGCACATTCAATTTATAAGTATCTTACTGAGTGGGTAATACCGTAACACATAAAACAGATCCCCTACAGCCCCAGCTCTTCATGAATGGACTGCATTGCTTTTAAGCATAATTCAGCAAACTCAGCCAACGGTATACCAATAAGCTCACATTCCTTAATTATTTCTCTATTAACAGATGCTGCAAAGGCTTTTTCCTTCATACGCTTAGTAATTGATTTAGGTTTTACACTGGCAAGTTTTTTATCCGGATAAACAAGTGTTGTCGCAATAATCAGCCCTGTAATAGTTTCGCCTGCTGCAAGTGCACGATGAAACTTTTCACTTCGTTTCTTTCCTGCTTCTACTTCGTTATGCATTCTAACTGCTTCTATAATTTCATCATCTACATTGTTTTCTTTTAAAATCCGGGCAGTCTCTTTTCCATGAACCTTAATGTCCGCATTACATAATTCAACATCAAGGTCATGTAAAAGACCTGTAAGTGACCACTTTTCTTTGTCTTCATTAAGATATTCTGCAAGTGAAGTCATTACTGCTTCTGTTGCAAGGCAGTGTTTAATAAGGTTTTTATTCTTTAAATTTTCATTTACTAAGTTTAAAGCTTTTTCTCTTGTAATTCCATATGACATAGGACATATATTATAAGCATTAAAGTACATTGTCAACTTACCAAAATATAATTCGCTATACATCATGATAATTAGAAAGATAGTTGTTGATTATCTGTCATTCTTATTCTTAAATAAAATTATATATTAGACAGTATTCAAAATTGTCTTAAAAATGAAGTACTATTCATTCCATGGATATTTCCAACCGTGTATAAACTGATGTGCCTTTAGCTTTTGAAGAACATCAGCAGATAAAGGATTTGCCTTGGAAACTTTTGTATTATCAATAACATGAGAAATACTTCTCATTCCTGGGATAGAGGTTGAAACAGCCGGATGGCTAATAGAAAATTTTAAAGCCAGGTTTGCAAGTGTTGGGCAAGCTCACCATCTCCCTTATTCACCCACCCCGTTGGGGGTATTTTCGTTGCTATAATTACTCTGTCTCTAATATTTTTAACAGTCTCACCAATAATCCTTTCACTTTCTCCATCGCTATACACATATGCAGTATCTATAAAGTTTATTCCCAAATCGATTGCTTTTTTTAGACAATCAACAGGATTTTCATTATTCTTGCCCCAGGCACCAGCAAGCTGCCAGGTTCCGAAACCAATTTCACTTATATTTAAATCGGTTTTACCAAGTTTTCGATAATTCATTTTTCCTCCATTTTCTTATTTTTTTTCATTTAATTTAAATTTGATGATGTATTTATTCTACCATAACAGGTTTTCCTACAAAAACTTTGGGACAATGAATTTATATAAAAACTCACAATTAAGAAAAATCTATCCTGAAACTGTAAATATCATCTTCCAATTTGCTTGTAACCTTAAACTCACTTTTGTTAAATACCCTCTGCATTACCCTGTTCTGTACTAATACTTCTGCTGTAAAACCGGATATACCGTTCCTCTTTGCGATTATTGCAAGGTGCTTTAAAAGAAAAGAACCAATACCTTTACCATGCCACTCGTCACGTACTATAAAAGCAACTTCCGCAAGGTTGCTTGTTTCATCAAGATAATACCTTCCAATAGCAATAATCTCCTCACCATGAGGTTCCGGCACGGTTCCGACAATTGCAACATCTGTTCTATGGTTTATAAAAACAAAATTCTTAATTTCTTTTCTTGCTATATGTACTACCCTGGACATAAACCTGTAATACATTGTCTGCTGTGATAATGCATGAAAAAGGTCTTGTAAATGAAATTCATCCGTCGGGTGCATAGGGCGGAAGTTAACTTGTGTACCGCTATGCAGGACATAGGTGGTTTTAAATTCGGATGGGCCGATAACAAACTTCCCCTCTAACTCCGCATGGTCGGGCATAATATATTTTGCTTCGATTGCCTCTTTTATGAGCTGTTCGCGGAAATTCGGATGCGCAATAGCGATTAGAGAAATTGCCCGCTCCTGGATGCTTTTGCCGTGAAGATACGCAGCACCGTATTCCGTAACTATATACTGAACATCTCCCCTTGTTGTTACAACACCTGCACCTTTTGTCAGGAAAGTTTTTATTCTTGAAATTGTACCATTTTTTGCGGTAGAAGGCATTGCAATTATTGCTTTTCCGCCTTTGGAACGGGAAGCGCCTCTGTTAAAATCAACCTGGCCGCCTATACCGGAATAGAATTTATTGCCAAGTGAATCCGCGCAGACCTGCCCTGTTAAATCCACTTCTAACGCGACATTTATTGCTATCTGCTTTGTCTGCCTGCTTATAATAAACGGATCATTTACATATTCTGTAGGATAAAAATTAACAGCAGGATTATTATCAATATAATCGTATATTTTTTTTGTACCCATACAGAAGCTTGCTACTACTTTTCCCCTGTCCATTGATTTTCTGCTTCCATTTACAACACCGCTCTCTATTAGCTTAATGATGGAGTCTGTAAACATCTCCGTATGAATTCCAAGGTCTTTTTTATTCATTAAAAAAGGGACCACAGCCTGCGGAATTTCTCCAATACCGAATTCTATAGTTGAACCGTCATCTACTAATGCAGCAATAAACTCACCAATCTTTTTAATTTCAGGGGAAGGCCTGGGAGGTTCTACATATATTAACGGAGTATTTACGGGCACCAAGACATCAATATCATAAACATGAATCGAGCTGTTGCCCAGTACTCTAGGCATCTGCTCATTTACCTGCGCAATCACGACTGCCGCATTTTCCGAAGCACTTTTTACAATATCAACAGATATTCCAAAACTACACAGACCCTTTTCATCCGGCGTAGAAACCTGAATTAGAGCAACATCAAGCGGCAGTTGTCCTGTAGAGAAAAGGTTTGGTATATCAGAGAGAAAAATCGGAGTATAATCACCAAGTCCCTCCTGTATCATATTTCTAACATTTTCCGCGATAAAAAAACTGTTTACCCGGAAATTGCCTGTAAGGTTGGTATCTGCATATAAGGCTGCACCTAATGTAAGAAGATGAACAATTTCTATATCAATAAGCCGCTTCCTGTTCTTAACAAGGGCTTCTACTAAAACCTCCGGTTCTCCGCACCCTGTACCAATAAAAACTCGATTGCCCGGGGATATTTTCTCAATTGCTTTTCCCGGAGTTGTAATCATTTCTTTATAAGTTTCTTTCCAATCACTCATTATTTACACTCCCGGGAATCAAGTGTTATTCTTGCATCTGCCGCAAAGGATTCTTCTCCAACTTTTCCTACAATAAACGGATTTATATCCAATTCCTTTATCTCCGGAAAATCTGATACAAGCTGGCTTACCTTCTGCAGATTAACAGCAATCGCTTCTATATCTACACTTTTTTCACCCCTTACCCCCTTAAGCAAAGAATAAGACCGTGTCTGTTCCAGCATCTGCATAGCCTCATCCTCTGTAATCGGTGCAATATGAAAAGCAACATCCTTCATAACTTCAACAAAAATTCCACCCAGCCCAAACATCAGCATAGGTCCAAATCCCGGATCGCGTGTCATGCCTAAAATTATCTCCCTTCCTCTTTTGCACATCTTTTCCAGATATACACCTTCTATATCCGCATTGGGATCCTGTTTTTTAATTCTCATCATCATTAAATCAAAAGCGTCTCTTACTGCTTCTAAAGAATTAAGATTTAAACGGACACCTCCAATATCTGATTTGTGTATAATATCCGGTGAAGCTATTTTCATAGCAACCGGCATACCTATTTTTTCTGCTATTTCCACAGCTTCTTCTGAGCTTGTTACAAGCTGCCCAGGCAGTATATTTATATCATAAGCTTTTAAGATTGCTTTTGCATGAGCTTCACCAATCTGCAGTCGACGGCTGTGGACATTTCTTTTTATTATTCTTTTTACTCTTCTTCTATTAACAAGAAATCTTGTTAATACTCTTGGCGGTTTATTAAGCCATTTATAGTAATTGAACATTGCTTTTAAAGCATTTACCGCCCTTTCCGGAGACGGATAATCAGGAAGTTTAAGTGATATCAGCTCATCTCTTCCCTTCATTACCTCGAGTCCTCCCATAAAGGATACAAGTATAGGCTTTTTATTTTCCGCGCATTCTGCTATTGCCCTTGCTGTTTCTACAGGCCCGGTCATAGCCTGAGGTGTGAGTATTATAATTATTGCATCTACAGTATTATCTTCCTGAGCAGCTTTTACAGCTGAAACATAACGTTCCGGATCGGCATCTCCAAGCACATCTATAGGATTTCCAACACTGGCGGCAACAGGCAGTTTCTCCTTTAATGCTGCGGCAGATGCACTCCCCAATGCACATACTTTCATACCGGAAAGCTCAACTGCATCCGCGGCTATTATTCCGGGGCCGCCTGCATTTGTAATTATCGCAACATTATTTCCTTTAGGCAGCGGCTGCATGGAAAATGCCATGGAATAATCAAATAAAGCTTCGAAAGTATCCGCCCGGATAATTCCGGACCTTTTAAATGCTGCTCCATAAGCTATATCCGCGCCGGCAAGGCTTCCCGTATGGGAAGATGCTGCTTTTCCGCCTGCTTCTGTAACGCCGGATTTAAAAATTATAACAGGTTTCTTTAATGACGCATACTCAGCAGCTTTTATAAAATCCTTTCCACTTGTTATACTTTCCAGATAAGCAACTATAACCTTTGTTTCCGGATCTTCTGCAAGATAGGACAGAAAATCATTTTCAGAAAGGTCAGACTTATTACCCATGCTTATAATTTTGGAAAGCCCTAACTGCCTGGAACAAGCAAGATCGAGTATAACCGTACATAATGCTCCGGACTGTGAAATAACAGAAATATCACCTTTTAGCGGCATATAATCTGCAAATGATGCATTCATATTAAAATGTGAATTAATAATGCCAAGACAATTTGGCCCTAATAGACGGACATTCTTCATTTTACATAGCCTGGCAATTTCCGTTTCTCTTTCTGCACCTTCATGGTTAATCTCCTTAAAACCCGCAGAAATAATTATAATTGCTTTAGCTCCTGCTTTAAGAGAATCCATTACAGCAGTTTTCGCAAATCCAGCAGGAATAACAATAATAGAAAGGTCTATTCCGTTTTTATATTCATCCAGAGATTTAAATACTTTAATATTGCATATTTCATCAGCTGAAGGATTAACAGGTATAATCTTTCCTGTATAACCGTTTTTTACAAGGTTGGAGAGTATTTCATAACCGACATTGCCTTTGGTTCTCGAAGCCCCGATTACAGCAATAGACTCAGGATTAAATAATTCCTTAAGCAATTGATACCTCTTTTCATATTATTTAAACTTACACATTAATAATATATTAAATTTCCTTTAATTGTATAAGAGATTTAAATAATTAAAAAAAAACCCCTGATTCTTTTCAGGGGTTTTTGCTTAAATCGGATTCGAATTAATAGTTATTCGGATTTCACTTCAATTTTCTTTGGTTTTGATTCCGGTGCTTTTTCCATAGTAAGGATTAAAAGTCCGTCCTTAAAATTGGCATCGATTTTTTCTCTGTTCACATCCTTTGGAATTACAAAACTTCTTTTAAAGGAATATGCTTTTCTCTCATGAATCAGATATTCTTCGTTTTCTTCTTCTTTTTCTTCTTTCTTCTTAGAAGAAATAGTGAGCAGGTTGTCATCAAGATTTACATCGATGTCTTTTTCTGTCAGTCCCGGAAGCTCTGCTTCCATTATATATCTGTCCCCGTCTTCACGTACATCAACTGTCGGATAATTTCGATTTAATCCGAAAGTATCACCATCAAAAAAGTTATCAAATACAGAATCCCATCCTATTAAGCTGTTTGGTCTACATTTAGTTAAGTTCATTTTATTCCTCCTAAAATGTTCTATTAATATATATGCAAAAAGTATGCCAATACTGCCATTTCGAATATATTCTTTTTATTTCGTTGTAATATAAGGAGTTATGCGATTTTAAATATTATAATTAATTTGATTGATAAAAGGATTTTTCAATTATGTACCATATTGACTCACTGTGTCAATATGGAAATATTGATGGGTCATTATAACCCTGTTAGAATATTTTTCAATTTTTTATTGTATCATATTGATTTAATTCATTATCCACTATTTATATATACGCCTGCACAATTTTCTGCACCTTCCCATGCAGTACCGGAACTATTTGCACACCTCAACAGCAGTAGCGCTGGAACATCTGTATACTGCGCCCTTTTGTAATAGAGATTTCACAGATTATCATTATTAATATAAAATCAGTGTAATAATTTATTATTAACATTCACTTAAAATGAAACATTTAAATCTAATAGCAATATCTAAAAATCTGAGTAATCTATCGTTCAAAGTGATGAGGATAATTTGTTAATTAAATGTGGAGAAAAAGTTGAAAAAAAATAATTTTTTTGCTTGACTTAACTTTGGTAATATCTGTGTTCCTTTTCCATAAGCTTTTTAAAAACATAAGCAAGTTTTAAACAAAGCCCCTTCATCTAATACCCCAATGGAAAGTTTTTATTTTTCTTTAGATAATCCAGCCATTCCTTTATACCCACTCTCTTTACAAAAACGGAAACCCTTTTAAACCCTGTGCCATATGCCCTGTCTCTGTTATTCCTCATATTATGAATCAGATAATCGGACTCTTTGTTTTTAAGGGTTTTTAATACAAGTGAGGCCGCAAAATTACAGCTTCCTTCGCATAATGCACTATTATTTTTAAGCGGGACATTCATATACTGCCACACATGCATAAGTTCATGCGCGGCAGTCATAATAAAATGCATTTCCGGTAATCCTGTAAGTATATAAATATCAATCTTAAATTGAGTTATCCTGTTATTTACAATACGTTTTTTATAATAGGTAAAACCTGTCTGCTCGCCCCTGCCCTTATATCTGCTTTCAGAAATTTTTTTAAGCCTATAATTGTCTATTAAAAAAAGCTTTAAACCTTTATATTCGATTTTAATGCCCCGCTTCTCAAGCAGGCTGCACACATCATCAAGTTTATTTTCTGCTGCACCTATTTCTGTAACTACAGAGGCAAGGCAGAGATTACAGACTATTCTTCCGTCTTTATACTTTCTACATCCACCTGTAAGCCTCTCGGAAACAAACCTGTCGCAGTACCTGCACTGCAGAACTTTACCGCTGTGTTCAGAATGATAAATATTACCCCAAAAGTCCTTTAAGTATCTGCCTGTAATCACCTTACTGCACAGGGTACATTTTGAAGCTATATTATTAAAAAAGCATTCTTTATGATAATTCTTCTTTTCATGCAGTATACTCCCTGCACCAATAGGTTTACTACAAAAAGCACAGATAAAATGTTCCGGATGATAAACCTTTTTTCCGCTTTTTACATATGAACCTGTAATCGTTTTCCTGCAGGCTGCGCATTTCATGTAAGCACTTTTTGCATCAAATATTGATTATCATTTCGCTGAAAAATAATCATTGTCCATTATAAATGTAATACCCTCCTCAACATAAACAACAACAGTATTTTCATCATCCGTCTTTAAATATATTTCTCCGCCGTCATCATGATAAAAGGTCTGTTCCAGAAATCCCCATTCATTAAGTTCAATCTCAAAGAAGTAAGCCAGGTCTATTAAATATTGACCTTCGCCTGGTATATCTATCATATACGCAAAAACGTCATACCATTCCGCGTATATTTCAAATTCATAATATTCATCAGAAACCGTTATGATAAAATCATCGTTTACACTTTCTATATCTATACTATATTCATATAAATCATCTTTTACCATATCGATATGCATCGGGTAGTTCCCAGGTGTGGACAGAATAAACAGAAAAATTAATTCCACTATTACTTTGTTTATTGCAATTCCAATAACTTCCATACTTCTGCTCCTCAAATTAAGTAAATTATAAGCTTGATTATAGTATAGTAAATTGATTATTAAAAGGCTTATTTGAATATATCATTTGCAGCCTGCCTGAAAATTTGTCTCACACAGTCTGCAAGAACACAAAGAAAATAACCAAAAAAATAGCTAAAAATAATAAAGAACCCCGGGGCTGTCTAAAAAGTTTCTGTAATTTTTCCCTTTTTTTAGGCAGCTCTCATATTTTGACCTTCCTTTCTTCAATATCTCAGGTTAGTTTCAAATATAATGTTTAGAATACGGATTTATG
>SDBV01005558.1_pt1 | contig 17757 bp, 11 predicted proteins | sample 2277081 | NCBI WGS metagenome assembly SDBV01 (sample SAMN10402039, study PRJNA504765) | marine sediment metagenome | isolation source: marine sediment core GS10_PC15, 223 cmbsf | place: Arctic Ocean: Southern Knipovich Ridge | collected 2010 | reverse complement strand
ATTCAAGATCTTTTTGGTTACTTTTTCCATCGACTGGGAAAAAGTAACAAAGAAGAAAAATATTATTTTACTTCTGATTCGATGAACAACCTTTGTTTATCAATAAAACCTAAATGGTTAATTCTATTAAATTATAATAGGCTGCTTTAAAATCAGGAATTATTGATAGTCCGAGAGTGCATACACCAGCATCAAATAATTTATTATTACCATATCTAAATTTTGTTACATCTGCTTCTATTAGTTCAATGTTGTTCCATTGATGCTTTTCAATTTTTTCTTTCGCCTTTTCAAGCATATCATTAGAAAAATCAACACCAACAATTTTACCTTCATGCCCGATTCTACTTAATATTTCGGGAAAGTCCAATCCGGTTCCACAACAAAAAACCAAAACATTATCACCACGTTTTAATGTGGATTCACTTAAAGCCAATTTTTTATATTTCTTAAACATGTGTGAAATGGGTAAATCATAATGCTTTGCTACTTTACCCGAATAAATTTCTTTAATTTTCTTTGAATCAAATTTCATATTTGAAGGCAATAATTTCCCCCTACCTCGCCCAGGTAAATGTATACGTGTATTTCACAACCAGTGATCTGGAGGAAGAAAACGGAAGTTCAGGGATTACATTGTACCGATCGGTATTCATGATATCATTATACACAATATAGAGGTCGTTTCCCTCACGAGGGTTATACCTAATCCGGAAGTTGGTCCCGGCCTCGTCATCATCAGAATTGTACTGAACAAACAGTGTGGCCGACAACTTTGTGCTGAACATAAACGTGGTTTTCACCCCCAGCAAATGAATTAAATATTCCTGGTTGCGCTCCTTAAACTTCCCCTGGTTGTATTCATAGCGTACACCAAGTTCAAAGCCGGGCGATGGACTCCATACAGGACTTAGCCCGAGAGTTACACTGTTTCCGTCAAAAAAAGTACCCAGGTAGGTATTGAAAATAAGGGTAAGAGGATAGGAGTTGGGCGATTGGATCATGCCTGTAAATCCTTCGAAATTGTAAATTCCCGGTGGTATTTCTGCTTTGCCAATCGAAAAAGAATCAGCAACATTTTCTTCAAAGTGCTGCACCATCATATCACCCGCCGCGCTGCTTTTTGCCTGGAAATTCCACCCGACTCCGTATTCCAAAGATTCAGTTGACCAATCTATATTCTTTGTATAATAAGATGCCCGTACATAAGCCGAATGATTAATCAGCGGTGAATTTTCACCGGAAAACCAACCCCACCATAGTTTATTTCCAAACCGGCTGTAATCTTCCCTGAATTCAAATCCCATTTCAGGATTGTATCCTGGTCCTACATAACTATAACTCAGGTCGTAGCCAAACCCCCGGTTTGATCGCCGTTCAAGCTTGGTTCGCAGCTTGGCATGCTCGTTAGAAAAGGGTGTTGTAATCCCGTTATTTTCATAAGTTTGGGCATAGTTGACATTGAAAAAGTGGTCCTTGTGAAGCTGGAAAATTCCGTCAAGTCCAATGTTGGTATTATATCTTCCATTGACGTCAATTTTATTGGCTATCATACCTCCGACGAACGTACTCGGTGTGATTACCTGCTTACGTAATCTGAATACTCCGTAATTGGTGGATTGAATACTGTCTACCTGGGCCGTCTGCATATCCAGGAATCCCATATCCCAGGAGCCCCGCCTGCCATTTAATCGCACACCCCCATAAATGGGGATAATTTTTTCTGCCTCTTCATCCAGTCCAATCCTTCGGCTATAGAAGATCGTATTCGGCCCCCCCATCGGGAAACTGAATACACTCGCACGTTCCTGGAAAAAAAGTCGTTTTTCAGGAAAAAACAACGAAAACCGTGTGAGGTTTACCTGCTGGTCATCGACTTCCACCTGGGCGAAATCAGGGTTTACTGTTATATCCATGGTAAGGTTATTGGAAATGCCGTATTTCAGGTCGAATCCCACATTAAATTCAGTTTCCCTGTTTGATTCATACTGCTGACCGGTGTCATCTATATCAGCATCCTGCTGCAGCCCTCCCAATACATACGGGGCCAAATAGATAGGTTTTTGGCTGTAAACATCTTCAAAAATTATTTTTTTTGATTCTGATGGCTTTAGCGAACTCCAGGGGCCGTTGTCATTTGGCATCAGTGGAAAGACATGAGTTTCCGCTTTGGTAGCTATCCAACGCCATACGATCATTCCCATTTCAACGGTACCGTTATCGTCCTGGAACCGCAGGCTTGAAAATGGGATCCTGATCTCAACAAACCAGCCATTCTCATTTTGAACGGTTTTGGTATCCCAAAATGTATTCCAGGTTGAACTTATGGGCATCTCACCTTGTGCATCGTTAAAAACAGTAAAATCAAGACGGGCACCGGAAGGGGCAGTAAAAAATCCGAGGGAGTTAAGATTGTCATTGAAAGTATCCAGCATTATACCCAGGGCATCACTATTGGGTTTGAAAACATCTCGTTTCTTCCCTAGATCACTCACATCCCTGGGGTTTTTTGAAAATAACCGGCCGCCAACATATATATATTTATCGTCATAAGTAACAAACATCTGTGTTTTCTCGGATGGTTTGCCTCCATGTATTGGTTGATACACTTTATGATCAAGAGGGTCAATATCATCCCAGGCATCTTCATCGGGCATACCATCAAAGTTGATGGGCTTTGTAAGCTTCTGCACATAGAATTTTTCCTGGCCAAATGATCCTCCTGAAGCAACCATCACCAGGGTAAGGCATGTAAGGAAATATTTTAATTTAACTTCCATTTATCGGGCTTAAAAAAAACAAATTTAGTTGATTTGAGACGATATTATCACTTTGCTTGTTACATTCGTTGAAAAGACTACGAGCGTCCAGATGGCTAAATTTTTACTTGTTTTTTTATTTAGTCTAATTCCGTATCAGCCTGCGAATTGGGAATTTGAAATGAATAAAAACGGGGTAAAAATTTACACGAAACTGAATGATGAAAGCAATATTAAATCTTTCAAGGGGATTACGCGGGTCAATGCGTCCGCCTCCGATGTTGTGGCTTTGATCATGGATTATAGCCGCTATGATGAATGGGTTGATGCAGTTTCATCTGTCAGGGTAGTTCATAAAGAATCTGATACCACTTACTTTATCCAGGTAAAGATAAAATTACCCTTTCCTGTATCGGACCGTGACATCGTCCAGAGAATTGAAATTAACCAGCCATCGGATACCACATTCTATATAAGTATTAGTACAGTCGCAGAGTTGATTCCGGAAGAGAAAGGCTATGTAAGAATGCCACTTTCGGACGGTCATTGGAAGATCAGGCAACTGAAAGATCATTTAACCGAAGTCGAGCTGGTCTCGATAAACGACCCAGGCGGATCGATACCCAAATGGCTCATAAAAATGATGGCAACGGATTCGCCATTCAAAACGCTGAAGAATATGCGATCAATTTTTGAGGACTAATTCCTCCTACCTTTTCCAGGGGGTAAAGGAATGATCTTCGAAACACGTTTTTTATAATTCAGATAACCTGGTTTTAGTTTCATCAGTTTTTTTTCCATCATAGGGACGCTGATCACATTAAACAAAAATATCATGGCCACAACACCTGCGACAGTCCAGAAGGGATTACCTCCCTGGATTAAATGAAACAGATATACTGATACCCAAAAGATGATTTCACCAAAATAATTCGGATGTCTTGACCATGCCCACAGACCTTTTTCCAGATTATTATCAGGTGTGTTATTCTGGTTGTTAAAGGATCGATGTTTCCTCATCTGTTTATCAGCAATACCTTCGAAAGCAACCGCACCAAGAAGCAAAGCAAATACCACGAGACCTGTCCATTGAATGGGTTGCTGAAATTGTATGATATAATATACCGGCAAGCATCCTAAAAAGACAACTACTGTTGGGAATAAATGAATGCCCAGAAAACTTACCGGCCAGTAAAATTTGCCCGTTTTAGTTCGCATTGAAATGTACCGCCAATCCTCATGTTGCAATCCGGCCCAACCTGAAACCCAATTGTACGTCAGGCGAATACTCCAAATGATAATTCCCAAAAACACTAAAACGATATTGGTCAACATAATCTGGTCTAATGCTCCTGTTTCCACAATCCAATATAAGGCAAGGGAAACAGGCACTACACTCCAATAGGGGTCATAAACAGAGGAATTCTTAAGGATAAAACTAAAAAAAAAGATTATAATCGTACCAACCAAATCTGCAGCAGCGGCTTTGACCAAAAGGCTATCACTAACGACCAGGAATGTGGATTGGTAGCCGATAATAATGGCAGCAAAATAGATTACGCCCACAGCAATTATTGATTGGACTTTCGTATATTTCATAGTAAATAGAATGTGAATTTAATTGAAATGTATTAATGTTTATACGTGAAGATGGGTAACAAGAATTTTGTACTACCTCCAGTTTCGCCACTGATCGGCAGTACATTCAGGAACTTTATAAAGATATTAAAAGGGCATTATATCCAGCCTGAATATTATCCTAAATTATTTCTAACAGTGTTGATTATTTTCGTAACAAGTCCTTTTCGCTGGTATGAATAGTGGTTTTTTTCCTCAAGATTGAAAAAAGATAAAATTGAACAGCCTGTTTTTATTCTTATTCATTGGCGAAGCGGAACTACATTTTTACACAACCTGATGTGCCAGGACCCGGCAAGTGGTTATGTAACGACTTACCAAACGGTATTCCCACATCTCCTCACTTCAAAACCTATTTTTGGGCTTTTTATGAAAAAGGTCATGCCTGATAAAAGGCCCTCTGATAATGTGAAACTGGCAATGAATTATCCGCAGGAAGAGGAGTTTGGTTTTATGAATTGCAATCCTAATTCCATTTATAATTTCTGCTATTTTCCAAAAAATTTTCAGAATTACTACGATCGGGCTGCACATAATACCGGATTATCGAAAAATGAAATTGAGCTAATTGCCATCGATTATATCAAACTTTTGAAAAAAGCCCAAATCGTGTCGGGGAAAAGTCAGATTATTGTTAAAAGCCCTATAAATACCGCCCGTATAGGATTTCTTAACAGGAATTTTCCTGAAGCAAAATATATCCATATTGTAAGAAACCCTTATTCAGTCTATTTATCTGCAAGGAAATTTTTTACAAACCTGCTTCCCACACTTTGGTTCCAGGAGGTTTCTCCGGATGCGATCGATGCCATGGTACTGGAACTTTATACAAGGTTGTATGAAGATTATTTCAGACAGAAAGATCTGATCAGAAACAGGCTGATTGAGGTCAGGTTTGAAGACCTTGAAGAATCTCCATTGGATACGCTGCGTAAGATCTACACTAACCTGGAAATAAAAGGATATGAAGGGGCCTTACCGGCATTCCAAAATTATATTTCACAACACAAGGATTATCAAAAAAATACATACCTGATTAGCGAAAATGAAATAAATCGGATTAATAATCAATGGGGTAAATACATTAAACACTGGGATTATAATATCCCAAAAAACATTAAAGTATCAGCCTGATGTGGATTGTTGAACATAAATCTACTCACATTTGATAAATAATATTTATTTTCACAACATGAAGCTTTACCCACTAATTATTGTCTTCATTTTTGCTACCACTTTATGTGCAAATGCACAATCCACTATTATTTCCGGTAAAATTACGGAGAAAGAATCAGGCCAGATACTCATCGGTGCCAATCTCATTATCCAAAATACTTTTACAGGTACATCTACAAATAAAGAAGGTGAATTCAGACTTGAGACAACAATAAAACCTCCTTTTGAAATTATAGTCTCCAGTATAGGTTTCAAAAAGCAGCAAATAAGCATTTCCGAGTCATTTACCGTACTCAACATTGTCATGGAGGAAGATGTGCTTGTAGGCCGGGAAATTGTGGTATCAGCTTCAAAAATTGAGGAAAAACTTCTTGAGTCTTCAGTAAGTATTGAAAAAATTGATATCGTAAAACTTCAGCAAACTACCTCAACAAATTTCTATGACGGGTTGTATAATTTGAAGGGTGTGGATATGAATGTACAAAGTCTTACTTTCAGGGTACCTAATACACGGGGTTTCAATGGAAATACCAACTACAGATTTGGTCAATACGTTGATGGGGTTGAGAACATTGCAGCAGGGCTCAGCTTTGCAGCAGGTAATATCATCGGACTTTCACAAATTGATGTTGAGAGTGTTGAGCTTCTTGTGGGTGCGTCTTCAGCGATCTACGGAGCCGGTGGAATGAATGGTACACTTTTGATGACCAGTCAGAACCCATACGAATACCAGGGATTATCGACGTCATTGCAAACAGGTATTATGCACCTGGGTGCTGACTACCGTGATAACCCTGCACCTATGGTAGACTTCAGTTTCAGGTATGCCCAGTCGGTAAATGACCGGTTTGCCTTCAAGGTTACAGGTAGTTATCTACGTGCTTCTGATTGGCAAGGTGTTGATTATCGTGACCGGAACGATCTTGATAATCCGAATTCAACAAGGGAAAACAATCCCGGGTATGACGGTGTAAATGTTTATGGTGATGATATTATTGTTCCGGTAAACTTAAGGGAAGTTGCCCCGGGTATAGCTGCCGGTATTGCGGAAACGATTGGCCTGGACCCCTCAGATCCACGGTATGATAATTTTATTGATAGTGTAACGATGATTTTCCCTGACCAGGTGATCTCACGGACTGGCTGGATAGAGGATGACCTTGTAGATTCCAAGACAGAAAATTTAAGGGTGAGTACTTCGCTACATTACCGTTTCAAAAACAAATGGGAGGCGATTTTGTCGGGAGGTTATGCCATTGGAACGAGCGTATATACAGCACAAAACAGATTTTCACTTGACGGATTTTCGGCTATACAGGGAAAGCTGGAAATTAAAAGCCCCGATTTTTATATACGTGTGTGGGGGCTGAAAGAAAACGCAGGCGATACCTATGATGCAGGTACTACCGCGTTGCTGATGAATGAAGCATGGAAACCCAGCGCTGAGTGGTACACCGATTATATTCAAAGTTTTACTCAAAGTTTCTTACTCGGTACTTCGGAAAGTTTATCCCATGTATTTGGGAGACTGGTTGCAGATAACCGGTCGCTGCAGGGTGTCATATTTAATCCGCGGGAACCGGCCATTCCACTGGCAGGAACATCGGAATTTGAAACAATTTTTAATGATATTACATCAAAACCACTGGGGCAGGGGGGGACAAAAGTGATTGACAAAACAGGTATGATAAACCTGGAAGGAATGTACAATTTCAAAAACCTGATCTCTTCCTTTGAGTTAATTGTAGGTGCCAACTATAGGCTTACTAATATAAATTCTGAAGGAACTGCTTTTTTTGACACCCCTGGAGATCCGATTTTGGTATTTCAGGTAGGAGGGTTTGCACAAATAGCAAAAAGTGTATTTAATGACCGTTTGAAATTTACGTTATCTGGCCGGTATGACGCGCATGAAAAATTCGAAGGAAGGGCAACACCCAGATTTTCCCTCGTGTATGCCATTGATCCATTTAAAGTACATAATTTCAGAGCTTCCGCTCAAACTGCTTTTCGATTTCCGTCTACTGCTGATCAATGGGTCGATCTTGACGTAGGGCAGTTTAAAGTGATTGGAGGGCTGCCGGAAGTACACGCAAAGTATGGATTGGATACAACTAATGTATTTCCTCTAACTGGCCCAAACCCAATAACAGATAAGCCATACCTTGATGATGGTCCGTTTGTAATACCTCCATTCCGGCCGGAGGAGGTTACAGCATTTGAAGTAGGCTACCGGGGGTTATACCTCAAAGGTAAAATGTTTGTTGACGCCTACATTTATCAAAATCAGTATAGCGGATTTCTGGCAACTCAATTGCTTGTTCAGTTCCCAAATACACCACAGGAGCAGCGATATCAAACCTTTGTAAGTACTGATTCTGAAGTTACTTCGAGTGGTTGGGCAATTGGCACTGATTACAGGTTTGAAACAGGGTATTTTATTACCGGTAATATTGCCTATAACTCATTAAACAAGATAGATGCACAGCCTGGTTTTCTAACCCAGTATAATACGCCTGATTATCGTTTAAACCTGGGCGTTGGAAAGCGCAATTTCCTAAAGGATATTTCATTCAATGTGAACGGGCGCTGGCAAAATAGTTTTTTGTGGGAATCTACCTTTGGCGTAGGTACCATTCCGGCTTATTTCACACTCGATGCCCAGGTTAGTTATAAAGTGAAATCAATGAAGTCTTTGTTTAAAGTAGGAGGTTCTAATATAATCAACAACTACTACACAACTGGATTTGGAAATGCAGCAATAGGCGGTCTATACTATATCACATGGTCGTTTGACAGTATGATGAACTGATCATTCTCAAAAATAGTAATGCAAATGCAACTATCTTACGTCTGAAAGTCTCTTTAGTTCGTAATCAGTTCCAACTGTTTAATTTCGAGATTTATCAACCACCAATTACAAGCACTATGTTCAGAAATCATTTTATTGTAGCTATTCGGAATATCGTTAAGCAAAAGTTTTATTCGGCAATAAATATTATTGGCCTCACTACAGGACTGGCGGCGTTCTTACTGATCACATTATTTGTAAACCATGAGCTAAACTATGATTCCTTTCATTCCAATGCCGACAGAATAGTGAAGGCAAATCTGGTTTATGGAGAAAATGAGCAGTCCTATGAAACCATACATGTATCACCGGATATTTTGCTGCCGGTTTTCCAGGATGAATTCCCGGAAATTGCCGGAGGTGTGCGTGTATTTGATCCATCGGGTTTCCGGCCACCGGTTCTCAGGCTACGCGACCAGGTTTTTGAAGAAAATGGATTTATATATGCAGATTCCACGTTCTTTAGCATTTTTTCTTTCAAATTGATTCAGGGGGATCCACTTTCTGTACTTGACCAGCCAGGGGCCATTGTTTTATCACGAAGCGCTGCCCGGAAGTATTTTCCGTTAAGCGATCCGATGGGTGCTGAATTAGAAGTAAATGGTTATGACTTTGTGGTGAAAGGGATCATGGAAGATATTCCTGAAACTTCATCGATTCAGTCTACAATGGTGGCTTCATTTTCTACACATCCCGGCTCAAAAAGAAATATTTGGGGAAGCGCAAATTATGATACTTTCTTCTTGTTGGCAGAAGGTAGCAAAGTGCAGGATTTACAGGCCAAAATTCAACCCTTTATGCAAAAAATGAAGCTATCTGATCCCTCCCAGGGCAGCTTCTTTAGTTTTCATCTTGTAAAACTGAAAGACCTTCATCTGTATTCACCGGTTGATTCAACTTCGGATATCCGGTACATATACATATTTAGTGCCATCGCCCTGTTAATTCTTATAATTGCCGGTATCAACTATATGAACCTGGCGACGGCACGTTCTGCAGGACGTGCAAAAGAAGTAGGGGTGCGAAAAGCAATTGGCGCTTATAATTCAAATTTGGTAGGACAATTCCTGGTTGAAGCAACAACCATCGCTTTCGTTGCAGCGTTTGGTGCATTGATTGTCGCCTATTTTGTGTTGCCTTCCTTTAACGTTCTTACCGGTAAACATTTTAATATGGATACACTGTTGCAGCCTGGTGCACTTGCCATGGTATTTGGCGCAAGTCTCGTCATTGGATTAATGGCCGGTTTATATCCTGCGGTGATTTTATCGATGCTCAAACCTTCCGAAGTTTTGAAAGGCGATTATAAATCTTCTTCAGGGGGCAATTGGTTAAGGCAATCGCTGGTTGTATTTCAGTTTGGAATATCGGTATTTCTTATAATGAGTACAATTATCGTAGGTAAGCAAATGGAATTTGTCCGGGGAATTAAATTGGGTTATGACCGGGAAAAGGTTCTTGTAATACCCATTAACAGAAGTATTGTGGATCGTATGGAAGTGTTGAAAAATGAAATTATTGGCTCCACAAATGCGGTGCAGATGTCGATTGCAGGAGAGTCTCCAACATATATCAAGGGTGGATACAGCCTCTGGGCGGACGGCATGGAACTGGAAACGACCATTGATGTGACGGCTGTAGCAATAGACAAAGATTATCTCCCAACTCTGGGAATGGAATTAATTGCCGGTCGTAATATTTCAGATAACGCCTTGAAATTAGCCAAAGAAGGTACATTCCATTTTATTTTGAATGAAAGTGCCCTTAAGCAACTAGAATTCAGCACTGAAAGGGCAGTAGGGTCAAGGGTTATCATGAATGGACGAGAGGGGATAATTTATGGTGTTGTAAAAAATTTTCACTTCCGGCCGTTGCACCAGAAAATCACTCCCCTTGTTTTGTTTCCCGGAGGTTCGGGGTTCTTCAATTTTGCAATGGTGAGGCTTACGGATACACAACCTGCTTCCATTCAACAGCTGGAAGCGAAATGGTCCCAGCTATCTCCTGATACGCCGTTTTCCTATACCTTTCTGGACGATCAATATGACAACATGTACCGGAGCGAAGCCCGTCTTGGAAATATTTTTGGCATTTTTTCTACGATTGGTATTTTGATAGCATGCCTGGGACTTTTAGGCCTTATATCTTTTACTGCTGTACAGCGGGCAAAGGAAATTGGTATCCGGAAGGTACTGGGCGCTACGGTGATTAGTGTTGTAAAACTGATGGTCAACGATTTTGGAAAACTGGTCATTCTGGCATTTATTCTTGCAGCACCTTTGGCATATGCAATTATGACCGGTTGGTTGGAGGGATTCCAGTACCGCACATCTATTGGGGCAGGTCCCATAGTAGGTTCTTTTGTGATTTCATTTTTTATTGCGATTGCGGCTGTTAGCTACCAGGTAGTAAAAGCTGCCACAGCAAACCCGGTGAATGTTTTAAAAGATGAATAGTCAGAACTACATTTTTCAGAGATAATCAATTATTCATTGACTTGTGTAACCTTTCGTTCAAATGGATGTATTAGTTATTAAATAAACCACCTATGTTTAAACACAATATCCTTCTCGCCTATCGCAATTTCATGCGTTATAAAAATTCCTTTTTCATCAATCTTATTGGCCTTTCGTCAGGGCTGGTATGCACATTGCTTATTTACTTATGGGTGACCGACGAGTTACAAGTTGATAAATTTCATTCAAAAGATACCCGGTTGTTTCAGGTGATGGAACACCAGAAATACTCAGAAGGAATTATGACAACCAGTTCAACCCCGGGATTATTGGCTGAAACTCTTGCTGAAGAAATACCTGAAATTGAATATGCAGCCACTACTACATGGATAGGTGACTATACCTTATCTGTGGATGACCTGAATGTTAATGCTGAAGGGTATCATGTTGGTCCTGATTATTTCAATATATTTTCATATAACCTCATTGATGGGGATGCCGACCACGTTCTTTCCGATAAAAATTCAATCGTAATTTCTGAAGACCTGGCAAAACAACTGTTTAATACAACAGAAAATATTATTGGCAGGGAAGTGCAACTTCAACATGATAAATCCTTTTTGATTACCGGTATATTTGGTGGCGCACCTGATCATTCATCCTATCAATTTAATTTTGTTCTGTCTTTTGAATTATTTAAGGATTCAAACCCATGGGTGATTAACTGGGGCAACAATGGGCCTGCTACTTATGTAATTTTGCAAAATGATAGTGATCCGGCAGCTGTGAGTGATAAAATTGCTGATTTCGTAAAGCCGAGAAATGAGGACACCAATGTTACACTGTTTCTTCAGCGTTATTCCGAACGTTACCTTTATGGACGTTATAGAAATGCAGTGCAGGATGGCGGCCGGATTGAATATGTGCGTTTATTCTCCATCATCGCCATTTTTATTCTTGTTATTGCAAGTATAAATTTTATGAACCTGTCCACTGCAAGGGCCTCAAGGCGGGCAAAGGAAGTGGGTATGAAAAAAGTAGTCGGGGCAAACCGTTCATCCCTTGTGGCGCAGTTTATGATGGAATCTATCATCATTTCATTGATTTCACTTGTTATTGCTTTTATTGTGGTCTGGTTGTTTTTACCACAGTTTAATTCCATCACTTCCAAGGAGATCCAATTGGTGTTATCACCATTTTTGTTGAGTACCGGAGCGGGTATCGCGCTTTTTACCGGTATAGTCGCGGGAAGTTATCCTGCACTATACCTCTCTGGGTTTCAACCTGCAGAAGTGTTGAAGCGGGATATTCGCCGATCGATCGGTGAGCTCTTTGTTCGGAAAGGCCTGGTAGTATTTCAATTTACACTTTCGATCGTTCTCATTGTAGCAGTAATGATTGTGTATAGCCAGATATCATTTGTTCAAACCAAGAACCTGGGATACAATAAAGATAATCTGATATCTTTTGAAATTGAAGGAACAGTTGAAGACAAACTTGAAACTTTTATAAACGAGGTGCGAAATGTTCCCGGAGTTGTGAATGCTTCCAGTATCGCACACTCTATGCTCGGTCAAAACAACAACACATCAGGCCTTAAATGGGATGGGAAAAATCCGGACGATCGGATCCTGTTTGAAAATATTCGGGTGAATTATGGAATGCTTGAGACCATGGGAGTAGAAATAATTGACGGTAGGTCATTTGACAGGTCCCACAATGACGACACGGTAAGGGCAATTTTTAATGAAGCCGGAATTAAGGTAATGGGGCTCGAAGATCCGGTTGGAAGGGTGATAAGGTTATGGGATGAATACGATCTGGAAATAATTGGAGTAGTGAAAGATTTTCATTTTCAATCCTTGCATACAGTAGTTAAACCTGCTTTTTTCTGGGTTTCTACAGAAAATACCTGGAATGTAATGGCAAGGATCGAAAGCGGAAGAGAGAAAGAAACGCTTGAATCGCTTGATAAACTGTACACTTCATTTAATCCCGGTTTTACTTTTGACTATACATTTATGGATGTAGAATATGCTAAAATGTATGCTGCTGAATTACGTGTGGCATCCTTATCAAAGTATTTTGCGAGCTTTGCTGTTCTCATCTCCTGCCTGGGGTTATTTGGGCTGGCAGCATTTACAGCCGAACGACGGTTGAAAGAAATTGGGATCCGGAAAGCGCTGGGATCAAGTGTTACCAGGATTGTGATCCTACTATCAAAAGAATTTACTTTTTTAGTGATCTTATCAATTCTGATCGGACTGCCATTAAGTTATTGGCTGGTTCAAAATTGGCTTGTACGATTTGCCTATCACATCGAACTAAGCTTCTGGTATTTTGCAGGAGCAGGAATCGTGGCGCTTCTGGTCGCCTGGCTTACTGTTGGATTCCAGGCATTCAAATCAGCGAATGTGAACCCGGTGAAGTGCCTGAAGGATGAATAGATATTCTTGATGATTTGATGATTTGTTGATTTGTTGATTTAGGATTTAACAATCGCAGGAATCACTGATTTTCCTATTGGGTTGGCATGGATTTCCCACCCTGCAGCAGGTAACAAAAAGTTGCTTTGGATGTTAAACTGGCGCGGATCTTCAGGCAGGGAATGAGTGAGGGAATGATCCGTGACTTTGATAGTTTGTTGATTTGATGATCTGATGATCTGATGATTTTAAATTTCAGTGAATTGACTTAAAGTGGTCAACCTATTTCAGGGACATACATCAGGGAAACTCGAATTTTAAGATTTCGGATTTCGGATTTCGGATTTAAGATTTAAGATTTCGGATTTCGGATTTGGAATAATTTGGAGGATTTAGCAGCCGCAGGATTCGTCAGCTACTTTATTGGGTTGACATGGGTTCCCTACCTGGCAGCAGGTAACAAATAATTGTTTTAACTGTGATTTAGCCCGCTGCACTCTTGATTTGGCCCCCGAGTCAGAAATTCCAAGCTCTTTTGCATATTCGAGTTGGGAGAGGTTGCCCAGTTCTGTTTTTTCAATAGCGTCCTTGTACTTGGGGTCAAGGGCATTCATAAACGGAACAAGACAACTTTCCATTGATGAGCGTTCGGTTTCATCGCTGAATTCTTCCAGTTTATCAAAATCGAAATTAGTGGTTGAACCAATTTTTTGTTTTCTGAAATGATCAACAATGCTATTGCGGGTGAGCTGGTAGATCCAGCTGGTCAGTTTCTTTGAATCTTTAACGGTATCCAGTTTCAGGTGAATTTTCAAAAAGGTATCCTGCAAAATGTCTTGCGCGATTTCCCTATTGTTCACTTTGCCGTTAATAAAAGCAAGTAACCGCGTACTGAACCCATTCCAGATCTTTTCAGTTTCCATTCCAAAATAAATTTACGATTTATAGACGATGGGGTTAATAAAAAGACGCAACTTTTAAAAATAATTTTACGTTTTCACCATTTTATAACATAAGACTGGATATGAAAAGAGAGCGCTCAGCAGCATGGGATCCTGATTTCAGGTATTGCAGCTTTTTCAATGCCGGGTTAAACGAATTATTAAACGGTTATATCCGGATATAAACGGATATAACCGTTTAAATAACGGATAGTAAAACATAAATTCTTAGATTTTGGTTTTAGAACTACAGGTAACAACATTAGAAGGAAGTTGCCAAAAATATGATGCCTTGAGGAGGTTTCACCATTTGGTGGTTGTTTTATTGGGGAAAAAGAAGTTATAATTTCAGGGGTGCAAAGCCATCAAAATTTTGAAACCTGACGTGATTTAGCAGTGTAATAGAAGATTAGCAAATAACAAATTGGAACAGAAATATTGAAGATGTGTATAAGGAACAAAAAAGTGCAACAACCTAAAGATAAAATACAATTTAGGGCTATATTTAGGGTAAAAACAGAAACCCATATGGCTACTATAAGGAACTGGGTTCCTAATAGCCATTCGTTAGCACCAATCAAAATGAAACCAACATTCCTACTATTACCAATTCTCATTAGTTCTATTGAGGTTTTCGGCCAATATGATTTTCTAATTCAAAGAGATCCAATTAGCCTCTCTGAAATTCCCAGAACGAAGGAATTCACTAGTGATTATGCAGCACTTGTTAATACAAATGTTACAGCAAAATCAAGGGCAGAATTTGATAAGAAAATCAATCGTACACCTGAAATCTGCAATGTAGATTTGGACAATGATGGAGATATGGATTTTGTCTATGGAGGCTGGAGTGGAGGAGAACACTCAATAGTAATTTTTTACATCAACACAAATTCCAAGTTTCTAGATGCAACAATGAACGGTTCTGTAACAGGCATTTTAACTCAAAATGAAGACACAAGAATTGTTGTTACTGACCCGCCTTGTTGTGACGGAATAACTGGTGCAATTAAGGAAATTACCTTTAGCAAAGATACTTGTTCAATCAAAAATGTCTATTACTATGTCACGTTGAATGAAATCCCAAGTGAATTAACACTTCAGAAAAAATTCGAAACTACACAACAGACTTATAATCTACGTTACTCCCCTGACGTCAATAATGAAATTAAAGAATATCCTGTGCGAACATGGGAAGGAAATATTACAGCTAAATACGCTAAAGGCTCTACCGGAATTGCACTTGCCAAAAAAACAGACTCAACTGGAAGAGTATGGTACTATTCGGCGATGACAAACAACAACGCGCCAACATTCAAACAGTTCGAAATTCATGAGGATGATAAAAACGGATATTTTTTGGGCTGGATTAGCAGTAGGTATGTGAACGTAGAATGAAAGGTGCTAACAGAGGGCAAAGTGCATTTGAAGCATTTCCTGTAATTCCTTTTTTTATCTTTTTATTGCTATTTTTAGGAAGTAGGCCAGGGTTGGTGTAGACGCACCTTGCCCTGGTCGTTAGCTTGAATAGGATACTTGTCATAAATAAAAAAAGTCATGAAAACCAGACAACTGCTCTTATCCCTATCTCTTCTTATGGCACTTCAGGTAAGTGCTCAAATCAGTGATACCCAATATCAAAAAATTGACAGCCTATTTATTGACTGGAACAAACCCAATCATCCGGGTGGCACAGTTGGGGTTATGCAAAATGGAAAGACGGTTTTTTCGAAAGCCTATGGTCTAGCTAGTTTAGAATACCTAGTGCCAAATTCTCCATCAACGATATTCAATATAGCCTCAGTCTCGAAACAATTTACAGCAATGGGTATTGTAGTGCTCCAACAACAGGGAAAGTTATCAGTCGATGATGATATTAGAAAACACTTACCCGAATTACCCGATTTTGGCGAAACAATTACAATCCGTCATATGCTTCATCATACGAGTGGCTTAAGAAGTTTACATGCCTTACTGGGGCTCGCAGGCTGGAGAGGTGATGACGCCAGGACCAATGAGGATATTAATAGATTTATGCTAAATCAACAGGATTTAAATTTCAAACCCGGAGAAGAATATCTTTATTGTAATACAGGTTATATGTTAATGGTTAATATAATCGAAAAAATTACAGGAGAAGAATTTCCAAAATGGATGAAGGAATCAGTATTTCAACCTTTAGGAATGATAAATACGTATGTTGAGGATAATTACAGCAGAATTGTGCCAAATAATGCAACCTCATATTATGAACGCGATATGGGCGAGTTTGACCGAGCCGTAGAATATTGGGGCTATATCGGCTCTGGCAATATGCATTCTACCACTGACGATTTACTTAGATGGTTGTCAAATTTCAATGACCCTCTAAAAGGTTGGGACGCTCACTTCGAAATGTTACAAACGATAGATAAATTGAATAATGGAGGAGAAAATACGTATGCCTTTGGGGTAGGAATTGGTGATTTCAATGGGATAAAAAGTGTTGGACATGGTGGAGCGATTGGTGGGTTTAGATCAAACGTGATTACCTATCCTGAGAAAGAATTGAGTGTTGTTGTGCTAACTAATTTTTCAAGAGCCTCCGCGGGTCAAAAATCAAATGCGATTTCTGAAATATTGCTTGGAAATGAAAAGGAAGAAGGGAGCATTACCAGTAGCCCGGTCAAGACTGTCAAACTGTCGAGAAAAGCATTGGCAAAATACGAAAAAACGTATTGGAATAACACAGCTAACTATGCGCGTAAAATTTATCTAAAGAATGACACCTTAAGATACTTTCGTTCAGAAAATAGTGAAAGTCCTATTGTCCCCATCGGAAATAATGAATTTCAAATGTTGGAAGTTGAAGTTGTTCTCAAGGTCAAATTTGATTTGGGAGAAAACGAGTCAATTATGACTGTTACAATTGATGATGGCGAACCTATATTATCTCAAAGCTATGATCCTACTGATGCTAGTAAAGAAGAGTTGGCACTTTATGCCGGCAAATTCTATAGCCCGGAACTTGAAACTACTTATATCATTTCTTTAGATAATGACACCTTATCATGGCATCATTCGCGCCATGGAGATTTTAAAATGAAAAGAATCAAAAAAGATATTTTGGAAGGTGACTGGCCTGTGAGCATTGCAAAGTTCCAAAGAGATGAAGATGGAAATATCAATGGAATATTAGTTTCTAATGGACGGGTAAGAAATCTTTGGTTTGAAAAACAGGAATAAAACTTGAAACTCAAGCTAACAATTAGGTAACAAACACAGTGAAACCCACAGAGTGCCGCGAGCGAATTGGTAGCAGGTCACTGTGTTTTTAGCTTGTGTTGACCAATCCTAAAGACCTGCTGTTTCGGACTTACCCCTGATCTGAAAGCTGATTTTTACCTATGTAATTTCAATGCAGGGCCTTTTCGGGTACCGCTTTGGTGCAGCGTTGGTTTTTTGTTGAGGTTTGCTCATTACATGGACTATTGGAGCACCGAATTTAATACACCGTCCCGAAGGGACACC
>SDBV01005557.1_pt1 | contig 17757 bp, 25 predicted proteins | sample 2277081 | NCBI WGS metagenome assembly SDBV01 (sample SAMN10402039, study PRJNA504765) | marine sediment metagenome | isolation source: marine sediment core GS10_PC15, 223 cmbsf | place: Arctic Ocean: Southern Knipovich Ridge | collected 2010 | reverse complement strand
GTTTAATTACTTTATCTTCTCCTTTAATATTTCTTAACCATCCAAACTTAGCATTAGTATGCTCATTGACCATATCTATTAAATAGTCAATGCGATTTTCTATTGATTTTTCAGTTGCTTGATAATATGTATCTACAGGAGAATCCTCTGAGTCTCGTAGTGTAAAATTTCTTGTTGTTATACAAGTATCTCCGCCATTTCTGGAACTTGACAGAGGACAATGGAAACAGAAACAATATAGTTCTCCGTAAGATTCTATATTAATATCTGGAGTATTTATTTGTAATTCTTCAGCAACTATACAAAAACCGCAGTCGTCCTCAAGTATATAGCTCAGTTTTTTATTCATATGATCTAATAAAATTTCTTTCTGGTTTTCTGTTAGTTTTATCATAATATCTTACCTATTTTTGAGTTTAATATTTTAAAGAGTATATCTTCCAACTCTTCCTTTGATTTTGTCTGAATGTAAGCAAAGCAATGTGGGCAGGACTGTACTCTGCATTGAGTTGGTTTACTTCTAATAGCCTCGGTCTCAAAGTAAACTTCTTTTGAAACTTCTGAACCAACCCAACTGCACCAATCTTCCTCCTGAAGAACATAATAAGTTACTGTGGTAGTACTACAAAAAACACAAAGCGTAATTCTTATATGTTTTTTAGGATTGGGTGTAAAAACCTTTTTCTTTTTTGATACAGGTTTTTGTTTTGCCTTTTCTTCAATCATCTGATCCGTCATTCCTAGACGTTTCAGTAACTCTCTCTGTTCCGCACTTATTTCAGGCATTTTATTCTCCCCCTTTATATTCCTTTAACCTCAATAGGTTTTATGATAATCATTGTAGATTCTATATGGAAAAAGGGACTATCTGGACTTTCTCCCCTTCCATGTGAAGATATTGCATCCTTAACATAATTCTTAAGTTTTCCCTTGGCTAAATATCTTTCTGATTTTATAACTATATTGAGATTATATCTATACATTTAAACCTCCTTGAATGTGAACGGTTCACAATCACACTTATTTTTTTAATGTTTGAGATATATTTTTGAGAAAACTGTTTCATTGTTATCCTTTTTTAAAATTAACCTTATAGCCTTCAGCCATTAAGGACCGCAAAACTTCTTCCAATAAATCAAGCTGTATCATTACAACATCTAAATCTGGTGGACAGATAATTTTACAAGGTTTTAAAAAATTAATTCTTATCCACTCTCTAGCTTCTTTATTTAATGCTATTAATTTAATAAGGCCATCGTTTGATTCTACTTTAAAGTCGGTATTGCTCATATTTTATCTCCTCCCATATATAAAGTGCTTTCTCAAGTTCTTTTTGTAGCTTATTTGCAATTCTTGTATCTCCAACTATATAAGCATGATCTACACACTTTGTTAAAAATTCTCTGTATTTATGAGGAATTATATTTCCACTTCGACTTGGTACTTTATGAATATGTAGGTTATTAGTTCTTAAAAAATTATCCCTATCAATCATTCTCTGATCAGATTGAGAAATTAACATTTTATCTCCTCCCGCAATAGTGGAGTCCTTCAGGATGAGGAATTTCAAATAGCATGAATGAAATAGCTATAAGTTTATTCCACTGTTTATGTGTTACCTTCTGGACTTTTTGGATATTCCCAGCTATGCTTTTTGCATCATTGAGGTGTTTATCTGAACACTCATAGTGTCGTTTAGCTAGAGATCCGCAGTTTTTATATCTCTGCTTAATTTCCTCGAGTTTCCAATTTACCTCGGTTAATGTGATATCTTTCTTACTAAGATTTCTATCCTTTCGCTCCTTTTCAACCTTCAATCTGTAAGCAAGATATGGATCGGTATCTTCTCTATTCTGTAGTATAATCATAATCGTTCCTCCGGCATTTGAGTTCCATTAAAACCACAGGCACAGCATGGTATATCATTACTGTCCCACCAGCAGAGACAGTGTAAATTATCTTCTCTAACTCTACAAAACCCATCATCCTCTTCAAATACTTGAGGAATATCCTTTGCGGATTGTGGCTTATAAATGTGTTTATTTGGACAAGACATTATATCTCCTTTAAATTTTTATCTTTCTTTTGTAAATCTCCACTCATAACTAGTACCTTTTTTAATAAGACCGTCATCTTTTTCAGGTAATTTTAGCATATCTCTTAAAACAACGTAGATAATATCTTTTTGAGTTTTTATAGAGTAGAAATCAATACTCGGGAGATTATTTAATAAATCCTTAACTTTGAAATATTCTTCAGTTGAAGTACAATCAGTTATATCTGAATATACTTTATCAAATAATTCCTTTCCCTTGTCATGGCTATATTTTTCAGCTGTCGATACATACATAATTTCTCCTCATTGTATTAAGTTTGATAATGTAACAGGTATTAATATATTCTTTTTCCTGTTTTTAATCTTATTCTTTCTTCCACTTCTCCTGCAAATTCTTCTGCTCTGACCAATAAATTCTCAAGTTGTTCAACATTATCAGATTTAATTGTTTCTAATAATTTTAATGCAATATCACTAAAAATTTCAGGAGTTGATCGCATAATGTTTATTCCTTATTGTATTAAGATTAACGATACGACTGGACATATTCCAATCATTGAGAACAGTATAACATAAAACATCCCAGAAGTCAATAAAATAATAATATAGTAATAAAATAATTTAATAGAATAATAAAATAATAAAGTAATAGAGTAATAGAATCCCAAGAATCAGTACATTAGTAATTTAGTAATTTTATCCCTTTAACCTATTGAAATCATTACCCAACCAATAATTTTAGTAAAAGAGTTGGGTATTTTTTTAGTAGTGCCTAATCCCTTCATTACCCCAAAACATACATCACCCTTAACTTCTTAAAACACCTTCTTAAACCTTCTAAGCTTTCTATTTTATGTTCTTTATTTATTATTAATATTTTTTTATATATTCTTTTTAATCAATACCTTTTCGATTTGATTTAGATTAAACACCCTGTTATGTTTCATTTAATCTTACCTTGGTGATAAGATATCATTTAAGTAAGGTATAAGGTAAGTAAGGCCATAGTTATAAGGAGTTAACCCAATACGTCATATTGGCTAGTACACGGCATTACCCCCTACTAATAAAATACCCAACTAAATTACTTTCCAACCATTAACCCCAATAAAAACAACAGTTTACCCATACTTTTGTTACAAAATTACTTTTCTACTGATTTTTGGATTTCTACTAATCTACTTTATTACTATTTCAAATAACCGATTCTATCAAAGAGTAGAACCCCATACGGACGGGACGTGGTTTAGATCGTAGGAGACATCAACTCTTGAATAGAACGATTTGGCGGATAGTAGGAGGGTGATTTTGAGGTTTTTAATCTTCATCCCGATAAGGGTTTTTAAGCGAAAAAAATCCCCAGACCTTTCGGTCCAGGGATAATTTTCATTCGGTAAGCATACCGTTATTTTAAATCTTCCAGGGTAATTCCGACAATCGATTGAAGTTTTTTGTATTTCTCTGGAGCAACGGCTTTAACAATGAGCTTGTCATCTTCTGACATTTTAAGCCATGCTTCAGTTTGATCTTCAATCGACATGGTTTCCGCTTTTGCTCTCACCTGTCGAAATATGTTATCCGTAAGTAATTGATAACATTCTTTAATGGTGGCGACTTTTTCATCACCATACAACTTATCTCCACAGCGATAATTGGATAACTTGGTTTTTGCTCCAAGCTGTAACAGTTCCAATTTCATTTCATCGGAAAGGGATGCAATATCAAAGGTTTCCCTTTGGTTGCTTCCGTTTACCGATACTGTGGCGATTAAACCATTAAATACAAACTTAACCTGTTTCTTACTGTTGGTTGACGTATCCATGATATACTCCTTTGTTAAGGGGTGATATGATGATACGCTTACCGAATGAATGTAAAGAGCTTACGACCGAAAATTATTCAATCGCATTATGTAATCAGAATAACATACAATCGGTTGAATGTCAAGAAAATAATAAATCGGTCGGAATTTAAAATGCTTATACCGTGTGCTTCGGGTGTCGGAAGGCGTGGACATGGTGGCTTAGGTATGCCGAACCTATCCATCATATCAAGCCCCCGCCAAGCCCCAATGACACCTTCCTTATTATATACCTCCCCCTGGTGTTGTCACCCAGATACAAAAAATTAAATCTTCTTAACTATATACTCAGATACAAAAAGTAAATATAGTTCCTTAATTATACTCAGATGTAAAAATAAAAGATGGTTTCTTAGATAGTATAGAGATGGTATTAGTCATGAATTCATGAACTCATGAAATGATGACTCTAAAGCTCTTGACTTTGCTTCATTATTCTGTTATGGTGGGATGGTAAGCTGGATTGTGAACCGTTCACATTTACGCTGGTGGAATGATGATTAATGTAAAATTATCTGCACTATCTGAAATTCCTAATTTAACTACATCTGATCTTATGTATATTATATCAGGTGGAATCTCTTATTATGTTCCTATTGGTGATGTTTTAAGAAATAAAAACGTATTTATAAATGGCGGTTTTGATATCTGGCAGAGGGGTACGAGTTTTACAGCGAACGGACTTACAGCTGATAGATGGAAATTAGCTTTAGGTGTTGGAGCCGCTATAACTGTTTCCAGGTCCGCTTTTACTCTGGGGCAAACCGATGTCCCAGGCGAGCCCGAATTTTATGTATCACTCAACAGGACCACCGCTGGAAGTGCCTCTTCCATTTTTCTCCAAGCCATTGAAGATGTCAGGACCTTTGCCGGGAAGACTGTCACTTTTAGTTTTTGGGCCAAGGCAACCGCCGCCTTTTCAATAGATGTCGATCATGCTCAGAATTTCGGCACTGGTGGCGGGTCAGGACAAACCAACGGCGCTAATTTAGGAAATTGGTCCGTCACCACCTCCTGGCAAAAATTTTCAACTCAAATACCGATTGCCTCTATATCAGGGAAAACCATCGGTACTGGCGGCAACGACTTCCTGGCAATTAATTTTATTTGGAGAAACACCCAGGGCCTAACGGAAACCCTGGACATCGCCAACGTCCAGATTGAAGAGGGTTCCGTAGCCACCGATTTTGAGAGCCGCCCCATTGGACTGGAACAGGCGCTGGCGCAAAGATATTACCAAAAGAGCTTCCCTGATAGTGTTGTCCCCGCCCAAAACGCAGGTAGAACAGGGGCGTATGAATTAGTACAAAGTGTTGGGCCGTCTCTTTTGGTCGTATTTGCGTCAGTAATTCTTCCAGTTCAAATGAGAGCAACACCAACTGTCACTTTATTTAATCCGAGTGCGGCAAATGCCGAAATCAGAAATGTTTCAGCTGGAACTAATTGGACTGGGTCCGTCGCTGTTTTAAAAACCGAGAAATCATTTAGTACTAATGGGACTACTCCGGCTGGGAGCGACGAGGCGGACGGCGGAAGTTTCCATTGGACTGCTGACGCTGAATTATAATGAGGATTTAAAGGTAGGATTTTAAAATGGGAAGATTACCTAAAGAAATTGATATGGAAAAACTGCTTGAAATGGCAGAAAGTGAAACTCCTGCCAAGGAAATGGCCCAAGTTCTTGGCATTTCTACCCCCACACTAAAAAATAGAATTGATGCGCTTAGAAGTGAGCAAGGGATTTTGCTCGAATCAAAGTCGGTAGAGAATCTCAGGGTTATTAAGATTAAGGAACTGATCATCACTCGGATTGAGAACGGTCTTGCTAATATGGATAATGATGATCTTATTAAATCATTAAATGTACTTAATAAAATGGATGCTCCTGATCGTGATAGTGGTAAGTTACAAGGTTTGCTCGGATTACTTACAGCTATTGATGAAGAAGCTGAAGTACGTGCGGAAGAAAAATTTGAAGAAAAACAACTTGAACAAAAAACCTTAGATATTACTCCCAAATCAAAGCAATTCCCTTGTTTATAAGGAGCAATCATGCCTAGTCATACAGAAGCTGAAAGACGCAAAGTGCGTGCTTTAATATCTCGTCCTATAAATTCATTCTCAGGAATTAATAAACAAAGAGAAAAGATAAAACGAAAGGTTTTAAATTTCAAAGCTAATCCCCGTTCTCGTCCTACTATATTAACTCCTTCAGTAGAATCAAAAAGACCAGCAAAACCAATTATTACAAAACCAACACAACCAACCGATATAACTGGTAAAGCTCAAAGTACTGCAGAAAAGTTAAAGGCACGTAATCGTTTGTTGAAGAACTTTTAGTATGTCCTTAATATCTGAAGTAAATTTTAAAGCTAAGAATAAACTTAGCGAGTGGCGTAAGAGTACTCATCAATTTGCAGTAGAATGCTGTAAGATGAAACCCACTGATCAGCAGATTGAATTATTTGAGGCCATAGATAATAACAATATGGTTTCAGTTAGAAGTGGTCATGGTACAGGTAAAGACGCCGGAGCTAGTATTGTTATTCTTAAGTTTTTGGTTTGTTATCCTTATCCTAAAATTCCTTGTACCGGCCCCACAGGGCATCAACTACGAGATGTTCTATGGGCAGAAATACACAAGTGGCTTCGACAATCAATTGTTAGAGACGAATTCGTTTGGAATAATGAGCGTATTTATCTAAAAGCGGCTAAAGAGGAATGGTTTGCTGTAGCTCGTTCAGTTAATGTAAGAGGTAGTGCGGAAGATCAAGCAGAAACTTTCGCTGGCTTTCATGCGGATCATCTTCTATATGTAGTTGATGAAAGTTCTGGTGTTCCGGCACCTGTATTTGGCCCCATCGAAGGTGGTATGACAGGAATAAATAATAAGGTTCTCCTTATTGGTAATATGACTAAGAGAAGTGGATACTTCTTTGATACTCACTTTGATAGTGTAGTATCTCCTATGTGGAAAACGCTTCATTGGGACTCAAGAAAATCCTCTCTTGTAGAGGATAAATGGGTACAGTTTTATATTAAAAAGTATGGAGAAAAATCCAATGTTTTCAGAATTCGTGTTATGGGAGAACCACCACTCGAAGATGAAAACTATATGTCAGTTATTCCATTTGCTTGGGCTGAGGAATGTATTGATAATGAGATTTTAGTTGCCGAAGATGAACCCAAATATCTTGGAGTTGATGTCGCTCGTTATGGTGATGATCAGTCTATTGTTATTCCAAGAAGAGGATTACAAGTCTATCCTTTCCATGAATTTCAGAATATCAATACAATCGAGCTTGGTGGCTGGATTAACCATATCTTTAATGAAGAGGATGCTTCAGGAATTGGTATTGATGAGATCGGAGTTGGAGCAGGTGTTACTGATTGGCTCTATAAAAAACATGATCAAGGTATTGTTCATGGAATTAATGTCTCGAATACAGCAAATGATAAGGAAAGATTTCATCGTCTCCGAGATGAACTGTGGTGGAGTGTTAGGGAAAAATGTATGAAACGTCTCTTCAACTTTCCAAGTGGTGAAGGTGGCGAAGTTGGAAAACGAATTGTTAATGAACTATCAACACCACGCTATGAATTGGTTGAAAAGAAAATTAAAGTTGAATCAAAGAAAAAAATGCGACTCAGAAATATTGCCTCGCCTAATGTAGCTGAAGCTATTCTAATGACCGAGTTTTTTGCCTTAAATGCTACAACTACATGGCCTAAAAATCCGCCCTTTAATGGTAGAAGTCAACCAGAGAACTTAAACCCACTTGCTTGGATGACAGCATGACTGATCAATCTCTGAGAAATATAAGTAAGATTGAAGAGGATGATACTCTTAGTGAAGAAGAAAGAGATATGAGTCTTCTTATTCAATATCAGCAATGGTTGAATAATACTGAGAGATCAACTCCTGAAGGGGAATGGCGAAAATCTGCTTCAGAAGATTATAGATTCTATGCTGGAAAGCAAGATACTCAAGAAGTTTTAAATGAACTCATGTCTCAGAAAAGACCTAATTCTATCTTTAATGAGATTAAACCTAAGGTTGATACTTTAATAGGTTTAGCCGCTCAACTTAGAATAAATCCTGCCGTACTTCCAACCGAAGATTCTGATGCACAATTAGCAGAAATTCTCGGTACTGCCTTCAAGTTCTATAGAAGGGAGATGAAAGCCGAGGATTTAGAACTGGAGTGCTTCGAGCATACTGCCAAGGTTGGTCGAAGCCTCCAGGGTTATTTCATTGATACCTCAAATCCATTTGATCCTGTTATAAAATCATACCGAGTTGAAAGTGGCCGATTCTGGCTTGATGCGGACTCTCGAGATTATCCAGGGATGTTAGATGGTAAGTATTTGTTTATAGACAACTGGCTAAATATTGATGAAGTTCAGGCATTTTATCCAGACTTTAATGCGCAAAGTGCTCAGATGAATAAGGGAATGGCAACATCAAATGCAGCAGGTGGAATTGATCCTACCTTGCGCGTAGGACAGATTTGGTTTGATGAGAATAATAATAAATTTAGAATTATTGAATTATGGTATAGGATATTTGTTCAGACAGCTTGGTTTATAAATCCACTTACCAATCAACCAGAATCAATGCCCTTTAAAGATTGGCCTAAGTATGTCAAAGCTCTTAAAGAAGGAATTCCAATATCCACTGATAAAAAGACAGGAGAAGTTGAAAGGTTCCAGTCTGATCTTCCACCTGAAATGGTTGTTCGTCCTAAGAAAGTAGTTAAGTTTGCTATATTTAGTGGTAATGAAATATTGGATAGGGGTTTAAATCCCTATAAAGGTTTCAATGAAAATAACTTCCCATACACTTTATATGCAGGATATAGAGATGATGAGGAAGATATTTGGTTTGGTATTATTAAGATGATGAAAGATCCTCAAAGAGGCTTTAATACTATAATGAGGCAATTGATTCATCTCTTGAATAGTGCGCCTAAGGGAATGCTTATGCACGAGGAAGGTGCTGTTCTAAATATTCAGGAATATAAGGATCGTGGTTCTGCGGCAAACTTTGACCTTAAACTGCAAAAGGGAGCTTTAGCTAATAAGAAGGTTCAATTTACGACTCAAACTCAAATCCCTCAGATATATGAAAATCTTCTTTCTCGATATTCGGACTTGATGAAGAATCTTTCAGGTATACAAGATGTTTTCTTAGGTGTAGCCGCAGGTTCAAGGGAACCCGGTATTACCTCTCAATTACGTCAGCAGAGTGGTCTTGCTGTTTTGTTTGTTATCTTTGATAACTTTCGAAGGGCTCGAATTCACTCGGGTAAACAATTATTAAGTTTTATTCAGCAATATATTACTGGAACCAAGATGTTAAGAATTGATCCTATCGCAGCTCCAGTTGTTCTTAATGGAGTAAATCCAGATGGAACAATTCTTAATGATATTTCAGTTGGTAAGTTCGATCTAATGGTTGAAGAAGCTCTGGAAGGTAGTTCAATGAAAATGGCTAACGCTAAAATTCTTGCAGAGTTTGCTCAAAATAATCCAGGTGCAATACCAGCTGATGTGTTGTTAGACCAAACCAATATCTCTTTCTCGGCTAAGCAAAGAATCAGAGAGTTTAGTGAACAAGCTGCTATCGATGCTCAGAATAACAAGGAAGAGGAGTTGGACATTGAATGGGCCCAGATTCTGGAAAAGTCAGATCAAGCCATAACTGGGAACAATATTAATAAAGCACGAAAGAAAGCTAAGAGAAATCGTGATCAACTAACAAGGAGTAGACAATGAGTGATGCAGATACGAAGACCGAAGAGGAAGAACTGGCTGAAGCAAAGGCAGCTGAAGAAGCTGAACAGGCTGAGAAAATAAAAGCCGCTGAAAAAGCCGACCTTGAAGAAGGTGAAGACGCTAGTATAAAAGCCAAAGAAGAAGAAGATGCCGCCGCTAAAGCTGCAGAAGAGGCTAAAGCTAGTGGAGGAAAGAAAGCTGATGAACCTACAGTTGAAGATCTGCTTCGAGAAGAAATAGCAGAACTTAAAGATAAGTATGGTACATCAGATACAGCTGTTCGAGCGCTTGAGAATAAACTGACTAATATCAACCAAGTACTTAAAGAGCAAGGTTTTGTTCCTGAGGAAGATCCTGAGGAGCAAAAACGTGTTTTGTCTTCTGAAAGTGCTAGGAGAGAATATTTATCTAATCTCCATGAGATGATGTTACTTAGTCCCAAGTATCCTGATCTGGAAGAAGTAGTAACTACGCATAATAAGCAACTTGTTATGGAAGCTTATGCTGCTGAAGTAGTTGCTGATGATCCATCAATAAATGAGGCAACAGCTCTGGACGCTGTAAAGCAAACCATCAATGAACTTAGTAACCCATATAAGTTCTATTATGAAAAGATTAAAACTCTTGAGAAAGGTTCTGAGGAAGGAACAAAAGAAGTGAAGAAGAAAGACCCCAAAGTTACTGATGCTCCTGCAAGTGTAGCTAATATGGGAGCGGGAAGTGGTGATGGTGGAGCTTGGACTTTAAGTAAGCTGGACAATATGTCTGAAGAACAATTGGCAACTGCTAAGGTTCCACAAGATATATTAGACCAGTGGAAAATGGGTACACTACCTAAATAGGAGATTTTCTAATGGCAGATACTGTAATAAACACTACAGATGCTTTAACCAGAAAGCGTTGGGCAAAGGATCTATTCAAAGTACTGCAGAAAGCCTTCGAATTTAACAACTTGATTGGAACTGGAGAGAACGCTATTATCCAGTTGAAGACTGAGCTTGGTAAAGGCGAAGGTGATGAAATCACTTTTGGAATCCTCTTGGATTTAGTTGGCGCTGGTACGATTGGGAGAGATACCCTACAGGGCAAAGCTGAATCCCTGAAGTTTCGTGATTTCAAACTGAAGATTGAAAAGATTCGTAAGTCTGTTGATATTGGAACTGATATTGACGCTCAGCGAGTTCCTTACAATCTTATGGAAAGAGGGAAAATGGGCCTCCAGAATTGGTGGGCTGGTCTTCTCTCTGACTATATGTTTCATATTCTTGCTGGTAATTCTCAGATGAAAGACGAATTGCCTCAGTTGGGTGGAATCGCTTTTGGTGCAGACCCAGTTGAGCCTGACGCTGATCATCTGATGATTGTCGGAGATCGTGCAACTGAATCAGCACTTACTCCAGCAGATACTGTAACACTGGAGTTCTTGGACTCTGTTAAGCAACGTGCAGAGATTCCAAGTAAAACAGATGTTGGCTTTAAAATTCGTCCTATGATGATAGGAGGCAAACCTACGTTCAGAGTTATTCTGCATAATTTTGTCTTCGATGATCTAAGACGTAATACAAATGTAGGGGAATGGGGTGACTTTATGAGAGCCGCTCAGAAAATGCAAGATCCTACGGTTGAAATTCTCTACAATGGTATGATGATTTCTAAGTCCGAACGTATTTACACTCGTCTCGCGATTGGAAGTGGAAAAGGTCGTGCCTATCGTAATCTCTTCCTGGGCGCACAAGCAGCCGTAGTTGGTTGGGGTGGTGCTGGGGACTCTAAAAGCTCTGTAATGTCTTTCCATGTTGAAAAACTGGATCATGGAGCTAAAACTGAGGTTTCGGGTGGAGGTATTCTCGGTATGGCTAAAACCCGTTTTCAGAAGGGTGGATCTTCTCCTGATCATGGCGATTATGGAGTTATTACCTTCCCATCTTTTGGACAGCCTATCTCAGGTTGAGGAGGATTAAATGGTTGATTTTACTTTTATCGACAAATCCTCAGAAGCTGACAACATGAGATTGGTTAAGTCTGCTTCGATCCTTGATGGTGCAGATAATTCTTATTTCATGGTGAAGGTTCCGAGGTTTTCTTTAGTTACCAGCATTATAGTCGAACTTATTAGCGTCTTTGGTAGTACTTCAACGATCACTGTTGGATTTGACGGTAATAAGGAAGTAGCTGATCCTGATGCTTTCCTTCTAAGCGCTAACATTGATCCAGACGGAGCTAACAAGTTAATTAGCTTAGCTTCTAGCACTGGTATCAATCGAGGCGGTAAGTGGTTTAGTCAGGCAAATGCTGTCATTACTCTTGACCTAGTCAAAGGTGATGCTCCAGCTTCAGCTGAGGTAAGACTTTTTGTTGGTTATCATAAGATTTTCGCCTAAACAAAAGGAGACATAAGCTATGTCAATGATTGATTTTCGAAGACGTGATGAACGAGATAACATCCGCCCTAATCCTTTTTGGGTAAGGTCTTCCACTATGCTTTTTGGTGGTAAGCCAGGATTTAACTCGATCATGGACGATAACCAGTCGGTCTTCATGTCCTTCCCTCTGGGAGGTAAAGGACCGTTTCCTGTTATCGTTATGGGAGTATTGGTTGAAATTCTGACAGCATTTGTCGGAGGTACGGTTGCTATGACTATTGGTAATGGTACTATTCCAACCTTTAACTCAACTGATGGAGACACAGTATCGGTTGTAAGTGCTGCTAGTGTTATGGCTAGCGCTGTTGTTCTTCCAGGTGCAGCTGGTAATAAACTTGCGTATCCGCTGTTAGTACCGTTTATTCTTATACCTATAGATACAGTAACTCCTGTTCTATATGCAGCGCTTACTTCCAATGCTGCTATTACAGCAGGAAGTCTGCGTGTGAATACGCTTGTATCTGAGGCTAACTAATGACTTTTAAGGAAATCGAAGACGCAGTTAAGCGAGAAGTTGAGGATTTCTCAGTTGAGTTTCTGGTAGATATACCTTTATTAATAAATGAGTTATATCTTCAGGTTTGTGATGCTGTAGATCCAGGAGTTCCTAACCTTCTAACAGTAGATACAGTTGCTACTGTTGTAGGAAAAGCTTTCCTGAGTCAACCGGGAGATTCCTCAGGCAAGGTTGAGTCTTTGTATGACCTTATTGACACCCGCAGATTAGAGTTGATTAATGGAGATATTAATACACTAAGAGACAGATTAGGTTCCCTTACCCAGGTTGGTGGTATAACACACTGGGTTCCAATAGGAACTAAAATCTGGTATGGCTCCATTCCAGCTGCTGCGGTGAACCTCGAAATTATCTATTATAGAAATCCAACGGCATTAGCCGCTGACACAGACAAACCAGTGGAAATTCCTTCTCACCTGCACAGATCAGTACTGGTGCATGGAACGGCTTATAAGATATTTAGTCGTATTGAGCAAGAAGGAGAAAATGAAGCACTCGAGACCGCAAAGCAATTTGCTCTGTTTACTGACGGTGACGACAAATTTAAGGCTTGGGTCTCAAGAAGACAACGAGTAGCTGGAAGGAAATCCGCTGATGTCTGAAAAACTTACTATTGAAAATATACTCCCTATGTCTAATGTGGGAGGAGAGAAAACAAGAGGACAACCTGATGTTCTACTTAATCTGGATGCCTTTTCTACTCAAGTTGAGAAAAGAAGTGGCAGGACTCTGCTAGTCAGTTTGACAAATAGTCATTCTCTACAGGAGGTTGACGGATATTTTCTTGTAGGAGCTGAAGGGATCATGTTTGGAAGAGCCCTTTGGCTAGTGGATCTTACAGGAAATAAAACTGAGCTAGCAGAGTTACCAGATTTTAATAGGTTGTATTATGTTCCTATAGGAGATAAAGTCTATATATCTTCTAGGACTAAGTCATTTATCTTTAATAAAAACACTCAACAAGTTGAAGTTTGGGGTGTTGCAATTCCAGAAGTAGGGCCGAATGTAACTGTTACTGGTGGGGGTCTTCCTCCAGGTGTATATTATTTAACCTTTACCAGACAAAATTCTATTGGAGAACTTAGTGGATCAGGTCCTGTAACTAATGCAGAGCTTACCATTACTGGTGGGTTTAGTATAAGTAATTTAGCATCAGATTTTCTAGTATGGATTACTGAGCCAAATGGAACTAAATTTTTATTGGCTGGAACATCATCAAGAGTTCAGGAACCTGTTGGAGCAGAAATTCTTCAAACCCTGGATGTAACTCCCCCTGATGGACTTGAACATCTAATATTCTTTAGAGGAAGAATATGGGGAGCTAAAGAGGGTAAGATTCTGTATAGTGATTCTTATGCTTTTAATTGGTTTCGACCTTATAATTCATTTACTTTTAAAGATACTATACTCATGCTCGCTCATGATCCTAATGGTGTGTATGTAGGGACTAAGAATGACACCTGGTTTCAAAGTGGAGATAATATCCGTCAAATGTCTCTGAAGAGAATTGGTGAAGGTGTTATAAAGGGAGCTTTAGTATATGCTCCTGTTGGTCCTGAGGATTTAAGAGTACCTGTATGGGCCTCATCTGAGGCAATATTTGCTGGAGTAAATGGAGCTGCTGTTTCTCTAACTGATGAAAAAGTTGATATTAAGTTAGGAAATGAAGGAGCAGCTTTCTTTCGCAAGGTTAAAGGTAAACTTCAGATTGGAGTAAATGCTCCTTCTTCTGGAACTGGTATTTCAGACAAAGTAACTGTAAATGTCTTTCGAGATGGAAGACTTATAAATGCAACCTATTTTGAAGCGGTTAGAGATCATATATCTCTTTCTGATACAATCACGGAGGCTTAAGAATGAATTTCTTTGATTTGCTAAACAAGTATAAAAGACGTGAAATTCAAAGGGAAATTGATCAAGGTAATTTAGGTTTTTCTGGTATTGTTCACTTAAAACATTTTCGTGCTGATAAGTTGATATATCAGGAAATTTCTAAAAACCGAATTGTTGATCAAGGTCTCAATCATTTCCTTAATGTAGTAATGGGAGCGGATGCAAAAATCACAACTTGGTATGTAGGAATTTTTACTAACAATGTAACTCCAGCTGCAGCTGATACTCCAGCAGCTCAATTAGGAGCAGCAGGTACTTATGGCGAGGGACAAGATGCTGACTATGATGTTCCTCTTACAAATAAACCTGAGTATATTGATGCTCCAGCATCTGCTAAGGTTATGTCAAATAGTGGTACTCCAGCATCATTTACTATAGCTGCTATATTAACTATTTTTGGGGCTTTCATATCAAGTATATCTGCTAAGACAGCAACGACTGGAACCTTACTAGCAGCTAAGAAATTTGATGCCTCAAGAGCTGTACTTGATAATGATATCTTAACTGTTCAATATGATATTACAGCAGCTTCTGTTTAATGCCTAAGATAGATCATCCTAATATAGGGGATGTAGCTAAGACTAAATATCTGACAGGAACTATTACTGCACTAACTGCTCTCGATACTTGTTCAGTATTACTTCCATTAGGAATAGGAATAGTTACAGGAGTTCCTATATATTACCACTGTACTAATAATTCTATATTATTATCCAGTGGAGCTTTAGAAGGAAGTTCTGGGGCTTTTGCTATAGATGATCAAGTAATTGTTCAGATTCAAGACGGCTTTGCTAGAGTTATGGGTCATGCTGATGGAGCTAAGCGACCTTGTGTAGTTAATTGGAATTTCCAATTATTTGCTACAAATATAAGTGCTTTTGTTGATCCAGGTGATTTTGTATTCCCTGAAGCGGGATTTAAATTTACAATTTCTCTAACTGACAAAGGAGACTTATCAAGCGATGCAAAGCAGAATGTTTCCTCAGTTGAATATGGTAAAACAAATAATTTCCTAGGTTTTTCTGATGGAGGTATTGGCACTGAGCGTCCTACACGAACTTTTCTAGGAGGAGTGTCAGAGGGTGGATACGATGCTATTAATAAGATAATGTTTTTTAATAGTAATCCATCAGTTTATACTCCAGCTTTTCCCTCCTTAATAACTGGAATTTTAATGGCTCATAAGCATAATACAAGTTTTACTTATAAATTACCTCTTGCACTTACAGGATATAAATTTTTAACAGGAGATGAAATAACTCCTAGAGAAGAACCATATATTTTTAAATTTTTTAGTTCATTTCATTAAATAGGTAAATCATGGCAGATACTCCTATCGAGGTTCCAGTAGGTTCTTTAACTCTTACAGGGTTAGGGGTTAATCTTAGCTATACAAGTATTATCTTAGATGCTCTTAATCAGAGTGAAACATTAATAGGTAACTATAGTGCAGCTGATATTTTATCGGATACCTTACAAGATTTAGATACAATAAAGATTGGTTGGGCATTTCTTATTAATGAAACTCTTAACTATTCTGAGTCTCAGATAGTTAAGTTGATTATTCCATTACTAGATCAGTTATTCTTTAGTGAAAGTGATAAAGTAGGAGGAACTTATGGAACTATATTAAATGAAATTCTTGATCTTTTAGACTTTTCATTAGAGTCTAAATTATTCGCTGACACTATAGCAGAAAGTCTTGATTGTTCTGATACTATAACAGATTTTCATAAGAAGCTTGCTGTTATACTTGACATTCTTAGTATTAAAGAAACTGTTATAAATACAGGAAGTTTTAAACACCTCCTTGCGGATGAATTAAACTTACTTGAATCACTTGAGAGATTATTCAGAGAAACTATTTCTGAAACCTTTAACTTATCTGATCTATTAGACGAAAGAGTTATATTCCTTACATCTATAAGTGAAAATTTTAATATCTCAGATGTAATTACTGAGATATTTACTGCCTCCACTATTGTAAAGGATACTTTTCAAGGTACTGATTCTGCGGGGGAGCAGATAACTTTCTTTGTATTATCTAATGACCAAATCATCTTCAGAAGTGAAATTGTAGTAAGCGGCCATACTTTTGCTTGCTGGGTATTAACTACTAAGGAATATAATCCTTCAATATATAGTAACTTTGATTTTAATTCTTATGCAAAAATAAGTAATAAGTTATATGGAGCGAGACAAGATGGCATCTATCTGCTTGAAGGAGCAGACGATAATGGTAGCATTATTCATACAGGACTTTTGTTTGACTTTGCTAACATGGATATTCCTGCTACAAAGAGACTTAGATCGCTCCATCTAGGTAGTAAAACTATTCAATCAACAGTTCAAGTTTCAACTGATAGAGGTATTAGTAAAACATATAAAACTAAACAGCAGAGAGCCATAATTGGTAAGGAAGTTAGAGGAAAATTTTGGACTATAGCAATTGAGGATGTAAATAATCTTAAGAGCATGGAGCTTAATATAGTACTTATTTCAAAAACTCGATAAGGAGATTTATCATGGCAGCTAACGCATGGGCGTTTTATGACAGTTTTTCTGAAGCAGTAGGAGATAATACCATTGACTTGGATACTGATGTTTTCAAGTTGGCGTTATTTCTTGCTGCTTCAAATGCACAAACAGTAACTCAAGCGACCTTCGCAAGTTTGACCAGTGAATTGGTCGCCGCTGGTTATGTAGCAGGTGGTGATACAGTAGCAGGTCTGACTTGGGTACAAGCTAGTGGGGTAGCAACTCTAGATGTTGATGATAATGTCTGGACATTCTCAGCTGGTGCTACGTTCAGAGCTGCTGTCTTGTATTCAGTAACTGCAACTGGTAATGACCTGGTTTGTTTCAGTCTGTTGGATAATACTCCAGCAGATATCGTCATTGGTTCTGGTAATAGTTTCACTCTTCAGATTAATGCTTCTGGTGTTTTTACTCTGGCCTAGGTTATGAAAGTTAATTGGAGAATTTACTATGATGGTGTAACTCCTAAGGGTTATTCAATATATTCAAACTTGGATGGTCCTTGGGAGGAAGCATACTCTCATGGAATTATTTGTATTGCTGTGAGAGATCCACTTGAACAGTGGGGAAGATTTGTTGTTTCTGGATATTCCCCTGTCACTAAAGAAAGAGGAGATCCAGACAGTATTCTTCCAGTGGAGATCTATGTCAAATATCCTGATGATGAAGAACCTTTTGCTACAAACTGGCT
>SDBV01005556.1_pt1 | contig 17758 bp, 20 predicted proteins | sample 2277081 | NCBI WGS metagenome assembly SDBV01 (sample SAMN10402039, study PRJNA504765) | marine sediment metagenome | isolation source: marine sediment core GS10_PC15, 223 cmbsf | place: Arctic Ocean: Southern Knipovich Ridge | collected 2010 | reverse complement strand
ACCAATATAACAGGGGCACTTGACGTTTCAACAACTATTAAATGTGCTTCAATAGAAATGGAACCCGCTGCAGTACCTTGGATTCTTGGTGGTTATACAGGTGGGACTGTAACAGATACAGGATTTATAGATGTTGATATTGATGGAACTACTTATCATTTATTAGCGAGGTTAGACCCGTAATGAAATCATTTACAATAACGCAATCGGACGCTGACTGGACTGAATTTGCAAAGGCTTTAATAGACAGGTATTCAAGAGATGACGAAGCAGATGAAGCCATGACAGATGCTCAATATGCAAAGAAGTGTTTTAAGCATCATCAGAAGCAACTTGTTTATGAGTACAGGGCAAGACAAAAAAGTTCTGAAACTGTTGCTCCAAATGATAATTTTATAACTATAACTTAGAGAAAAAATATGATAATAATGGTAGACAAAGACGGAGTTATAGCTATCAATCAGTTATGTGATGCTGCATTAAAACTAGATGGAATAAAAGCTTTAGATGGTATTATAAGAATATTAAACAACACAAAGGAAATAAAAGAAAGTGAACATCCAAGAAAAGATACTTCTAATATGGGAGAGAAGAAGAAGGAAGCTAACGAAATACTTCAAAAGGAAACAAAAAATGACAACAGTTGCACTTAAAACTAAACATGCTCCATGGGTTAAATATAGAACAGTATCAGCATCAGAGACTATTCTAACTGCTACTACTAAAAAAGGAGCTAATGTTCCTTCTACATCATACAGAATACCTGAGGCTATGAACAATGTAGAAGTTAGAATGGCTGCTACAGCATCTGCCGGTAAGGGAGCTACTGCTAATTTCTATGGAGCTAGATGGTTAGATAAATCGGCTGGAACTTTTGATGATATATCTTTAATAGGTTCTGCTAGCATAACGTCTGGAGATCAACTTTCTACTGAGAATAATTTCTATGTAGATACTATGGTTTTAACAGATAGATGGATAACAGAAGTTAAGATAGCAGACGGGAATGGTAATAACGGAATGTCTAGAATAGCTTTTGATGCCAGTGGTTATGATGTATTCTTTATCATTTTAAATTATATTGATTCAACTAACTGGATTATAGATATAAGTGGTTGGTAGGAGACGATAATGACTAAAGATAATGCAGCTATAAGTGGATGGTGGAAAATGGTCATTGGTCTTTTAATAGGAGCACTGGCACCAAGTTTAGTTGCTTGGGGTTCTATGTCGGCTAAGATAGAGCATAATACAATAGATATAAATAAAAAAGTAAGTACTACAACTTTTAAAGAATATAAAGCAGGAAATAATATGATACTTATAAGTATTCAAGAAACTTTAAAAAGGATAGAAGGTAAACTTGATAGAACCGAATGATAAAAATGTAGTACTTGATGAAGATACAATAGAAACTCTTAGAAAAAGAGGTAGAGAAAGTTTATTCTTCTTTGCTAGAGGCATCCTTGGATTTTCTGATTTTACTTCTCATATACATAAACCTATATGCGATGCTCTTCAAGATGAAGATAATAGAAGAATTGTTATAATTCTACCTCGCGACTGGTTTAAATCTTCTATAGGTTCAATAGCATATCCTATATGGAGAGCTATAAATAATCCGGATGTTAGGATTTTAGTTGTTCAGAATTCAATGAGTAATGCTAGAAAGAAACTTCAATCTATAAAGCAAATGATTGAGAAGAATAAATTACTTAGAGCTTTATATCCTCATCTTATTCCCGGTAAAAAGAGTGTATGGACTGCTGAATGTTTGACGGTTCAGAGAGAAGGAGCATTTCCAGAAGGTACATTTGAAGCTGCTGGCACTGGTACTGCTGTTACTTCTAGGCACTATGATATGATAATAGAAGATGATACTATCAGTCCTCAAAAAGATGAAATGACTGGAGTTATTCAGCAACCTACTGGACTCGAAATCGAAAAGGCGATTGGTTTTCACAGACTTGTTCATCCTCTATTACTGCATCCTCAAAAGTCTAAGATAGTTGTTATTGGTACTAGATGGTGTCAAAGAGATCTATTGTCATGGATAACTGAAAACTCTCCTGATTATTTAGTATTATCTAGATCAGCTAGAGAAAATGGCGAGGTAGTATGGGATAGATATAATGAAAGTGTTTTGAAAGAGTTAGAAGTTAACATGGGGCCTTACATGTTTTCAACTTTATTCTTAAACGAACCTCTCAGCGGAATTAACTGTGTGTTTAATAGAGAATGGTATAGATACTATCAAACTATGGAGCACAATTTAGATTTAGTATACTGTACATCTGTTGACCCAGCATCAGCTAAAAAAGAGGAATCATCTGATCCTGATTATACTGTTGTTTTGACTACAGCTATTAGTAGAAAAACTAATGATATTTATATAATTCATTATAGTAGAGGTAGAATGAATCCTGGAGAACAGGTCGATGCTATATTTAATCATTATAGAGCATATAAACCATTAGTAGTTAAAGTTGAAGCTATAGCTTACCAAAGAACATTAGTATATTGGGTTAGGAAAAGACAAGAGAAACTTAACATGATATTTTACATAGAACCTATTAAAGGTATGATAGGTTCAAAAGTTGATAGGATAAGAGCTTTACAACCATACTTTGCAGCTGGTAAGATAAGTTTTAAAACTGATATGATTGATCTTGAGAGAGAACTATTAGCTTTTCCTAATGGAGCACATGATGATATAATTGATGCATTAAGTATGCAATTATCATTCTGGTATCAGATAAGAGAAGAAGAAATAAAGTATAAACAAGAACAGATTTCTGATAATGAAATGACTGGACTATCTGTTATAAATGAATTGAATGGTAGAGTTAATAAGTTGAATAGATATCCTTACGATATAGGTATAAAAGCTGATGCTGTTAGACACGAACAGTTAAGGAGATATGCATAATGCTAACACCGGAAGAATGGCTAGTTGAGATAGATAATGCTCTAGAATACAGAAGACAGTTTGGTATGGAAGATGCTTGGAATAGTCTAGAGCTTAGTTTTACTAATGACCCAGCTTCAGATACTGCAATAGGACCGAATTTAATATATTCTATGGGTGATAGTCTTTTGAGTAGTCTTACAGTTCCTGACCCTGAGATATTACTATCAGCTGAACATCCGTCAGCTTTAAAAAGATTGCCGATTTTAGAAGCTACAGATAACTGGTTGATTAAGAAGATGAGATTAAAGTATGCAGTTGAAGATGCTATAATGAATTCTTATCTTTTCTCCAGAGCTATTTTAAAAATTGGTTATGATAGCGAATTTGGTTGGTCTCCTTATTATGACATAGGACAAGGTAATAATTTAGCAGGTATGACATTTACTCAATTCGATAAGAAAGGTAAGAGGATTGAATCAGGAGATGCTGTACCAGGTATGCCTTGGGTTGCTGCTGTATCTCCGCATGATATAGTTGTGCCTTGGGGAACTAAGTCTCTTGAAACTGCACCTTGGATAGCACATAGAGTCGTTAGATTAAATGAGTATATAAAAAGAGATCCTAAATATAAAAATACAAGTAGATTAGAACCTAGAATATCTATGGAATCATTCATGGATAGTTATGGGCATGTAATGGCTAAGAACAAAAGAGCTTCTAATACAACTAATTCTTCTCACAATGAAAATGTTAAGTCAGTTTTTAATGTGTTATGGGAGATTCATGATAAAATGACTGGTAGAGTTATGGTTGTATCTCCTGATTATGATAAATTTCTTAGAAATACAATAGATGCTCTTCAAGTTGCTGGTCTTCCTTTTGTTAGTACTACTTTAGTTAAACATCCTAGATCATTTTGGTCTACTCCTCAAGCTTATTATCTTGGACAAATACAAGCTACTCAATATGATATATCTTTACAGAGTGAAAAACAGAGAAGGATAAGTAATCTTAAATTTATTGCTAATAAAAATGCTATAAAAGAAGAAGAACTTAACAAACTTATAAGTGGAGATGTCGGAGCAGTTGGTATGGCAGAAACTACTCAACCACTTAAAGAGGTATTTGTAACATTTCCTCAAGGTAGTTATTTAGATTTTACAATGCAATCTAATGCTAATAGAAGTGATGCGAGAGATGCTATAGGTTTTAGCAGAAATCAACTTGGCGAATTTGATGATTCTTCTAGGCGAACGGCTAGAGAAGCTACATTTGTACAAGAAGGTTCACAGCTACGTACATCTAGACGTATGTCAGCTGTTGTAGATTTGTACATTGACACTATTAAAAAAGTAAATCAGATAATATTTAGATACTGGAAAGTTCCTAGATTCATGATGGTAGAGAATGAATTTATAAAGTTTACAGGAGATGAGTTAGAAGGTGATTATCTATATGATGTTACACTGTCCACTAAAAGAAATCTTAGCATGGCTGAAAGGAAAGTTGAGTCTATAGCTATGATTGCTCAACTTGCACAGATTCCTGGTATTAACATAGAAGCAATGAAACAATATGTTATGGATGCTAGCGGAGATCCAGCTTTTACTGCTATGTTACAAAATGTTCAGAATCAAAGACCTCCAGCTGGTCAAGGACAGTTACCTACAATACCTTCTACAGGAACACAAAGCGGGGGAAATAAATAATGCCAGTTTTTGATTATAAGTGTCCTAGTTGTGAGAGAAAGATAATTGATGAGTATGTTAGTCATTATAAAAATAAAGTTAAATGTAAACAATGCGGAGCTAATATGTCAAAACTTGTTCCGATTAGAGTAAATGCTGATGTATTTCCTGCTGAAGGTGTTTACTTAGAACATGTTAGTGCAACTGGTAAAACATTTTACAGTAAAAAAGAAATGAGGACATTTGAGAAAGAAAATAAAATGGAACTACATTACTTAGAATAAATAGGAAAATTGTTATGATTAAAAAAGTCAACATAAAATTAGAAGAAAATGGAGCAATAGATATTGTTTTTGAAGGCGGACATCTTCTCAAAAGGGAACTTATGAGAATAATGAAAGCTATAAAATTAAAGCACAGAGCCGACATAAGGGATTACAGAAGAAAATTAATGTTAGAAAATACTAGAAAGGAAAAGGAAAATGACGCCGGAAGAAATGAAAGCTCAACAAGAATTAGAAATGAAACAGAAATTAGAAATGAAACAGAAATTAGAACAGAGTCAGCTACAGCAACAGATAGACAAACTGACAAAACAGTTGTCAGACCAGAGTCAGTCGGACTCTCAAAAAGCGGCTGATGCGGCTGCAACAACAAAAGCGGCTGCTGAAGCTAAGTTAAAAGCTGAGGCTGACATTAAAAAGCTTTTATCTAATAAAGATAAAGATGACAAGCTTGAAGATTTGAGCAATAAAGAAGTGCTCGAGATAGTTGCAGATGCATTTGATACTGCAATTGATGCTAATACTAAAATTGCTGTTAGTGAGATGAGTAAACCTCTTGATGATATAAATAGTAAACTTAACAACTTGCAGAAATATCTGTTGCAGAAAGAAGCCGCTACTGGAGTAGAAGCTGCTAAAGCAAAGTTCGGAGACTTTGATGATTATAAAGAAGGTGTATCTAAGGTTTTGGAGATGTATCCAGGTATAGCAATAGAAGATGCGTATGTTTTGGCTAAAGCTGATAAAGCAAAAGATGTTCCTCCGAAGGGTGAGATGGAATCTGAAAAGCCGATTAGTTTAGCTACTAGAGCCGAAAATGCTCAGACTAATTATGATAAAGCACAAGATAAAGAGAGAGAGAAAAGTAACGATAAGCCTTCTAGAGTTGCTAGTTTCAGAAACTCTTTGTCAGTGGCTGCTGAGAGAATTATAAGTAAAAGAACTAAATAAGACTGTTAAGTATGGAATGATAGTCGAGATAAAGTACCCATACGTACTGGGGTTTGTTGATAAGAGCCCTCTACTGTGAATAACTAAAGTAAAATATAATTTATTGTAAAGGAGAACTTATGGCTCTTCCAACTTTAACAAGAACACTTGACGATGATTTTGTAAACACTTGGTACGAGATTCGTCCTCAGGTTATTGATAACGTACTTGAGTCGAATGTGTTTTCATTAGCTTTAAAAGAATTTGGTTCTATGACTCCTCAGGTTGGTGGTGAGTATATTACTAGGACTGTTGGTTATGGAACTAAGAGTACTCAGACATTCTCTGAGGGCTCAGTTTTAACTCAGTCGACGCCTAAACTTGACACTATGGCTCGATGGGATTGGAGATATTTCCTTGTAGATGTTAACAGAACTCTCATTGACGATAACAAGAATGCAGGGAAGTTTAAGATTAAGGATTATCTAACTCGTCGAATTATGGCTGCTAAAGATGCACTTGCATCTGACATCGAGACTCAGTTGTTTAGGTGGGGTGCTTATGCACCTTCGGATGAAGATGATAGCTTTAACGGCATATATGATATATGTCCTGGACAGTCTGCAGAGAGTGCAGTTGGGACGGGTACTGCTAGTGATAGTGCTTCTAGTGGAACTGCTAACGGTAATATTGCTCGCTCCAATACATACTGGAGAAATTGGAATACTAAAGGAAGTGGTACTTCTGAAACTTTGGCTAGCAAAATCGGCTCTCCTACAAATGCTCCATTTGCTTTGAATCTTGTTCCTGATATGAGACATTTCTTTAATCTCATTAACGCTAATCAAGAGGCTCCTAACTTCATAATCATGGACCAAGATATATATGAAGCATATGAAGATGAAGTTGGTGATAAGCAACAGATTGTTAGAAGTGCTTTTAATACAAAAGCTGCCGATTTAGGTTTCGCAACTTTAACATTTAAAGGTGCTCCAATGTCGTACTCTATTAAACTTGCTAGTACTAAGCACATATTTATGCTGAACTTAAACCATATTGAGTTTGTTTACAATCCAAACATGTGGTTTGATATGACGAACTGGAAGGAGAATACAAGTCAACTTGAGCGTGTTGCTTATATTGTATGTATGACTCCTGGTCTTATAACTGACCAACCTAGACGTCATGGTCATATGGAGTATGCGAGTTAGTATCATATTCATTTGTTGAATATGAAGAATATTTATAACTTTAATCTAAGGAGATTAAATAATGGCTGAAAAGATTTTATTTCAGACTACTTTGACTCAACTAGATACTAGTGATATTGACAATCGTGGCACTTTAAGAGTTGATGAGTATGGTAAGACTTATAGATACGTGAAGAACGTATCTGCTACTGCGTTGGTAGCTGCAGGTGCATGCTTAAAAGCACTTACATCTGTAGTTACTGAAATGAATAAGAATGTTAGAAGTGTAGATACAGCTACTGCAGCTACTGCTTCTATTAGAATGCCCGCTGGTGTTCCAGTTACTGCAGTTGCCGCATCTGGTTCTGGTACTGGGGATCATGGTTGGGTTCAAGTAGCTGGTCCTGCTAGAGTTACAATGATAATGTCAGATACAGCTGCTTGGGCTTCTGGTACGGCTGGACTAGTGTCAATTTGTACCAACCTTCCAGCAAGTGCTTTCTGGGATGTTCCGCAGACTGATAATAGTGCATCTGATGCTAACATAGTTATTAAGGGTGTTCGTCTCGCTGTTCAACTAGTTGAAGGTACTGCAGATACTGCTCGTAGTGCTGCTGTTGAGGTGATCTGCTTATAATGAGACATGCTCTTATTACATTTGGTAATGAAGAAAGTTACGGACTTTTATTTGTTGGTGGTGAGCTTTTAGAACACCACCAACTTATAAGGTACTTTGATGGAGAAGATAATGATGTTATAGAGAACATTCTTAAATGGACTCCTGACTTCATTATGTTTTCTCCTATGACAACTTTCTATAATTATGCAATAGCTATTTCTAATGCTATTAAGAATCATATACCTAATGTTGTTAGTGTATTTGGCGGACATCATGCTATGTCGGTTCCTGATATAGTACAACTAGATGCAATTGATATAGTCGTAGTAGGACCTGTTAGAGGTTCTATAGAAAAAATCTTGAATGGTTCGGTTGGAGTTATTAAAACAACTCTAACCGAACCTTCTGATTTATCTATACCTGCTAGACATGAATATTATAGAGATATTCCTAGAATGGCATATAGATATAGAAAGTTTGTGTTATCTATATTTGGGTGTCCTTGGAATTGCGCATATTGCAGTTCATCTTGCAGGCATATGAGAGAATTATTTGGTGTTGATGCTCACTCTCGTTACTATCTAAACAGACGTCCGATCTCAGCTGTTATAGCTGAATTAGAAACTATTATGCAATATGATACTAAAGAGATAGAGTGGGTAGATGATGATGTATTCGTAGGGAATGAAGATTGGATGATAGAGTTTTTATTGGAATATAAATATAAAGTAAATTTACCGATGTATGTATCGTCTACATCTGTAAGTATTCTACATGCTTCTGATAAGCTGTTAAATGCTATGAAAGGTATCATCAGCGCAGTTGGTCTGGGTGTTCAAGCAGGTAGACCTGAATCACTTAAATTATTTAATAGACAATGGGATAACGAAAGTAAAATGAAAGCTGCTTATGATAGATTAACATCATTTGGTTTCTCTGTTAACCTTCAGTTTATAATAGGCTTACCTGTAAAAGATCCGATTGAAGATGCTATTGATACTATTAAATGTGTACAGAGAATAGGTGCTGGTAGTGTTTGTTCTTGTTATCCTTTAATGATTTATCCTACTACAGAATTAGAACGTTATTGTATAGATAGTAAAATAGAACTAAATGATATGTGTAATGGTGATACTAATTCTGGAATTACTGGAATTAAGTTTGACTATGTTACAAATAAAAGATTAAAGAACATATGTAAATTAGCTACTTTATTTGTTAAATATAATGTAGATGAACACTGGATTAGAGCTATGCTAGATATAGATTTTAATAATGTTACATCTAAAAAATTATCAGAAGCTAGATATAAAGATTGTGTTGTAGATAGACTAAAGCTTGATGGAGAGTCTATTTTTAGTAAAGTTATAAGTGAAACTAAATTAAGGTACTAATCATGAAAGAAAAGCCAAGAATTGCGATTGCTACACATGCACACTCAGTAGTAGATTTTGATATTCATTTTAATCATATGTCAGTTATACAAGATTGGTCTACTAAGTTTGATATGCAGCTTTTAGGTTATAAAGGTCTTATGGCTGCAGATGCTAGAGAGTTAATTTGTGATACATCTATAGAACAAAAATGTTCTCATGTGTTCTTTTTAGATGCTGATCATATAATTCCTATGGAAACACTTGAGTACTTACTTGAGATGAAAGATGAAGCAATAGTATCAGGTCTTGTTAATAGGCGATTTTATCCATTTGAACAAATTGCTTGGGGTAAAGATGATAAGACTAATGAATATCTTTCAATTAGAATTCCTACTGATGGTAAGATATATGAAGTTGGAGTATGTGCGTTTGGTTGTACGCTTATAAATTTAGATAAACTACAAAAATTAGAAAAGCCATGGTTTAGAGATACATGTGAATATAGATCCGATGGTAATAGTCATAATATTAGAAGCGATATTAATCTATGCGATGCATTTAGAAAGAACGGTGAAAAAGTTTGGATTGACACTAGAGTATTAGTAGGACATGAAGCTTCTAATATTATAGTATATCCTCAAAACGCAGAAGATTTGAAGAACTTTAAGTTTCAATATGAGGAATCAGTCAAATTAAATATAAATGAACAAGGTAAGTATCTGCTTCCTAAGAGGTTACTATAATGAAATTTATGACAAATAAAAAAGGTTATCCTTCTGAATATACTAGAGGTTATCAACTAGCTGATGTTTTAGGATGTGAAGTAGATGAGCCATTAAAAACTGTAAATGAAACAGTTATAGCTGTTAAAACTTATTTTCCAGATTCTGAACATTTAACTAATTTATATTTCGATCTAATAGATGACCCTAATACTATTAACATAGCTAATAGATATCCTAATGCATGTATTATAGCTATAACGGATATAATGAAAAATTATCTTGAAGATCGAATAAGTAATAAAATAGTTACTATTCCGGAACATACTTGTAACTTTGAAAATAGAATCAGAATTAGAGATGAAGTGAAAGTAGTTGGATATGTAGGCAGTACACAATGTTTAAATATAAAACCTAGTGTTCTTAGAAATATTCTTGGAGACAATGGTTTTGAATTCAAGATGTTAGTTTGTGAAACTGCTGATAATGCTACACGAAAAGAAGTTGCTGATTTCTATATGGGTATAGATATTCAAATAGCTTTTAGACTTCCTGGATTAGCTGTTAGACCGCCTGTATATAGGAATCCTCTTAAGATATTTAATGCTGGATCTTTTAAGATACCAACTGTTGCTTATCCTGAACTGTCATATAGCATGTGTGCTGGTACGTATTTTTTAGAAGCAATTGATTTAGATAGTATAGTTAATAAATGTCGTATGCTTCGAGATGATTCTGTTCTTTATAATTTTTATTCTGATAGAGTATATGAGTGGTCTAAACAATTTGATATAGTTAAAATTGCTAAGATGTATGCACAATTATCACCAAATGAAGAATTTGATATAGAAGGAAATATTAAGAAATTTAGAAAAGCCATTTAAGGAAATAATCATGATACCATTGTTTAAAGTTTATATGTCAGAAGAAGCAGGACCGGCTGCCAACGCCGTTCTGTATTCTGGATATGTAGGAGAAGGAGAAAAGGTTAAAGAGTTTGAAGCTGAGATATCTGACATTATCAACAATGATAATGTTTTAGCAGTTAACAGTGGTACTTCGGCCATAACGCTTTCTCTTAGATTAGCTGGAGTTAAACAAGGAGATTATGTGATATCTACACCTATGACATGTTTAGCTACTAACGAGCCGATTTTATCTTTAGGTGCTACGCCTATATGGTGTGATGCACATTCTTACACTGGAAACATTACTCCTCATTATCTACAAGAATGTATAAATAATAACTTGGATAAACTAAAAAAGATAAAAACTATTATATGCACGCACTGGGGAGGTAATCCTTGTGATGTTAATGGTATAAATATGGTAGCAGATATATATGATATTCCTGTTATTGAAGATGCAGCTCAGGCATTTGGAGCCAGTTTTGATTGTAGTAAGATAGGAACTCATTCAGAATATGTTTGCTTCTCGTTCGGAGCTATTAAATACGTAACATCCGTTGATGGTGGAGCTATAGCATTTCGAGATGCTGATACTAGAGAAAGAGCACGGCTTATGAGATGGTTTGGTCTTGACAGAGAGAAAGGTGCGTCTATGAGATGCGCTCAAGACCCAATAGAACCAGGATATAAATATCAGATGAATGACGTTAATGCTGCTATTGGAATTGAGAATTCTAAATCATTACCGTACTTGATATCGAGTGCTGCATTAAATGCAGAAAGATACATTAAAGAACTTCAATGTGCAAATATACCTAAACAAAATGATAGTATATTCTGGTTCTTTAATTTATCTATAGAAAATGTTCCAGAATTTATAACTTTTATGAGGAACAAGGAAATAATGTGTTCGTCTGTTCATGGTAGAAATGATACTAAAGCTATATTTGCTTCATCTAAAACATCTCTTCCAGGAGTAGATTATTTCTCGAAGCACGAAGTTGCTATACCTTGCGGTTGGTGGCTTAGTAAAGATGATGTTACTCATATTATTAAAAGTATAAATGAATACTGTAAAGGAGAATAAATTATGGCTACACCAACTGTTACACAAAGTAAAGACAGAGTTTTAAAAAAGCTACTAGCTATTCTTTTCCGGCCAAATTTTGATGGTTCTTCTAGATCATCGACTGACCCAGTTGGAAATGCGACTGTTGCTAGAACTAAGAATAGAGTTTGGGTATCGGCTGGAGTTCCGTCAGGCGGAACTGGAGTTGCAGCTGGCGATGTTTGTTTAGATACTACAGGCGACAATGTGTACCGATATTTCGACGGTGCATGGGATAGAATAGACATTACTACATAAGGAGATTAAATTATGGGTCTTACTACTAATACAGTTACTATAGGAAAAAATACTCCTAAAGAATACTGGGCTGCATCTGTTTATAGTAATGATGTAGATACTACAGGTAATATACAAATAAAGGCAGCTCCATCTTCTGGGAATTTGTACTTAGAGCATTTAATAATATTTGGAGATGCTACTGGAGTGTCTATTACAGTTAACGATGATGCAACACCTATATTAGGGCCGTTCTTAACAACTACTGCTGAGATGAGTCATTACACAGAGTTTAAATTTATGCGACCAATTAAGCTTACTAATGCTCTCAAAGTTGACTGTGGTGGTAATTCTCCGATATTTGTATTTGCTGAAGGGTTTACTGGTTAGGAGATTATTATGGCTAGAACTAGAAGTGAGATATCAGATTTAGTTATTTTAAATACTGGCAGGTCTGACAAGACAACTTTGATAAATAGTGCATGTGATACTGCTCTTAAAATAGCTATGATTAAACATAACTTTACAGATTCTATAAAGGTAGCTGATGATGTAACTATTACAGAAGATGCTACATCTGTTGATATTTCTAGTCTTACGGAAAGTTCTGTCAGTGTCGGAACTGTTATAGACATTGTTACTGCCCGAATTGTAGAAGCTGATGGTACTAGGAATAGATTGTTATCTATTAAAAATAAACAATGGTGGGATAGAAATGTTGTTAATCCTGAAGATAATCAAAAAGGTTGGCCTATTTATGGTCTTAAGACTGGCACTAATATTATCTTAGACAGTCCAGCTATAGACAATCTTGAACTTAGACTTAGAGTATCAACGACTCCATCTTTTACTTCTGACTCTACAGAATGTCCTATAGAAGTTTTAGATATATTTGTAGAACAATATGTAACTGCTATGGTATTTCTGTCTTTAGAAATGGTTGATAAGTATGCATCTTGGTACATCATGGCTTTAGGTAGAGACTATGATAGAGGTAGAGTTGGAGGTTCATTGTTAGCCGCAATAAATAAAGATAGAAGTTTGTCAGCTGAAGATAAGAATGTGACTAGAGGTACAGAGACTATTAGAGAAAGAGGTGTAGCTGTAATGAATAATATAACCGGATCAGCAAGATACGGAGAAACTCATACATGGTATTAAGGAGACAATTATGGCACTTCATGGACATGGTAAGAAAGTTAAAAGTAAAAAATCTTCAATGAAAAAATTATCAAAGAATAAAAAGAAAAGAAATAGGAGTTAAGAATGGCTAATTCCAATTGGACCTTAAGTAATCCTATAGATCACTCTTTAAATTCTACATGGCCGGATGAAGTTAGGAATTTAAAAGATCTTCTGAAGTCTAGACTTATTACACAGGCTACTGAGCCGTCTGCAAGAACAGATGGTGTAAACTTTGTAACTGCTGATTTAGGTTCTATATGGATAAATTCAGCTAACAATGTTATTAGAATTTTAACAGCTGTAGATGGTGCAGGTTCTAATACATGGACACTTATATCTACTGAGATAATAACCGTTATGGTTGTTGCAGCTCATACTTGGGCATCTAATCAGACACTTGGAACTGGAGCAAGTTTGATAGGTTCGTCTACGTCAGATATAAATTTCAATAGTAACAAATTTAGTGTAGCTGGAGTGACTGGTAATACTAATGTTGGTGGAACATTAGATGTAGTCGGTAACATTGACCCTACAACTTTTGAAACTACCCGTGGCGGATTTTTAGATGAAGATAATATGGCTTCTAATGCAGCTAATAAAGTTGCGAGTCAGCAATCTATTAAAGCATATGCTGAAGCGGCTCTTATTACTCAAGCTACTTCGAATATTTTTGGGACAAGGACTACTACCGATACAGTAGCTGGTGCTTTAGCTGTAACGTCTATATATAGAGTTCAATGTGATGGCTTTCTATATGGATATGGAGCAGGTGAGAATGCTACAATTATAGTATATGTAGAAGCCGGCGATGCCACACCTGATGTAGCTGTAGCTAAAGTAAGGAGCTATGCATCAGGCAATGCTGATGGTCATTTCTGCGTTCCAGTAAACAAAGATGATTACTGGCAAGTTACAGTATCTGGTGGGGCAATGACACTATTCTGGACACCTATAGGAACTGGAGGCTGTGTTAAACAGTAGTATAATGCCTGAATATCAAACTGTAAGAGTACCGATTGCTACTAGCGGTCTTAACAAAGACTTGCAGCCTACACAGATTCCTGCATCTTCTCCTAACATTGTCAATATGTTAGTTGAGAATTGGGGAGTTAGAAAGCGGCTTGGTTATGCAACTCTTGGTATAAATCTACCTCTTCCTGGTATAGGTATGGAGTTGATACAATATATAGATGCAGTTGGAGAGATTCATCAAATTGCTTTAACTACAACTGCAGCTTACAAATACGATAGTGATTCTAACCAATGGCTTAATATTGGTGATACTACTGTTATAGAAGATTGTGAAGATGACTGGGTTAACGATAATGTTAACACTTGTGCAGCTCAATCTTCAATTAAAAAAATAGGAACGAATGCAATTTTAGTTAGTATTACTTCTGATATTGCTGTCGGGGATTTACTATGTCATGAAGGTATGTCGGCTATTGATATAACCGATGAAGGAATTTTAACTTTGTGGATTAGATCTAATAAAGCTATTTCTAAAGATTCATTAGAGATAGTATTATCAGAGACAGCTGCTGGCAGCGACCCTAAGACAGGTTCGGATGGTACTAACTATATAACTTTAACCAATCCTTTAGCTATGATTGCTGATACTTGGTATTCTATGAACATTCCTTTAACTGGTTCAGATGTTCCGACTAATATGAATGCAATTATACAAATTGCTTTATATTCTAATCATGCAACTGAGTTAGATGGTGATGTTACAGAGACAAAAATATATCTAGATGATATAAAAGTAACTACTGGCTTTACCGGTTCTGCTTCTAACAGATGGAGTCATACTGTAACACATGATGGTAATGAGTTTACCAATAATGGAGGTACGGCTTTAGTAATATCCAATAATGTAGATAAACCATATTACTACGAAGGCCAAGCATCAGGAACATTTGAGCTTTTAGATGTATCAGATTTCACTAGCTTCGGATATACTAAAGAAGTTATAGAATTCAAGAATCACTTCTTTGCTTTAAACTACAATAATGGTAGTACGCATGTTAGGAGTTTAGCTTTTACTGATTTAGCTGACATAGATAACTGGACTAGTGGGAATAGCGGCTCTACTACTTTAACCGATTCAAAAGGTAAATTGTTGAGAGCTAAAAAACTCGGCTCGGATATGATTATATATTCTGAGAATACCATAACAACTTGTAAGTATCTCGGAGGAACTGTTCTATTCACATTTCCAACTTTGGTCTATGAAACTGGATTATTATCTGAAAAGGGTTTATGGGATTTTGTTAATGTTCATTATTTTATAGGAACAGATCAGAAGCTTTATGGTTATGCTGGAGGTCAGCAACTAATACCAATCGGAGCGGCTATAGAAGATTCATTTTTCTCTGAACTTAATGTAGCTAATAAAGAAAATGCTTTGTTAGGGATAGATACAGCTAGACACAAACTGCATTTTATGTTTCCTTCGTCAGGTGATACTTACGCAAACAAAGATTATGTATACAACTATAAACAAAACCCTCCGACTTGGGAGTACTATGAATTTAATGATACCATTAGAGATTTTAGTGTATTCAGCAATAAAGTTGGATGGTTTGCTGATGGGATAGAGTTAGCAGGTACTTATGCTGATGAACTTTCATTATATGCAGACGCATCATTTACACAGAATCAACATCATGTAGCTGTTATGTTATCTCATGACGGTTACATATTTAAACTTGATGAAGCTACAGGATTAGACAATGTTACGACTATACCTTGTATATATGAAACTATGGATTTGACAGCCGATGCAGAAGAGCATTATTTTAGAACGGCTTGGATTTCGTTTAACTTAATGTCCACAATAATCTCATCAACCTATGATTTGCATTACAGTACAGATGGTGGACTTAACTGGATGCTTATTGTACAAGATTCAAGTATATCAAACGGAGTTATCAATAAATGGAAACAACATAGACATCCAGTAGATGTATCAGAAAGAAAAATTAGATTTAGACTTACTCAAGATTCAAATAAAGATCTTCAAATCCGATCAGGTAACATTAAATTTATTGTTCAAACTGATAGAGATTAAAATGGTAGATGCAATATATAAAAAATTTAATATTCCTGTAGTACCTAGTTCTATGAGTATAGACTTTAAAAACTATATGAATGAATTAGGTAGTGTTATATCTGACCATTTAGAAGGTGATAGATTTGTTAGTGGTAATCAGTTTATAGAAGGTAATTTAATTGTTAAAGATCCATGGATTGATGTAAGGGCTTTTGGTGTTATTGGCGATGGCACGGACAAGACAACGGAATTGCAGGCGGTGTTTGCTGCCGCGAGTGATGGTGATACAATTTTTTTCCCGGCAAGTACGGGTGCCTATGTTTTCGATAATATAACCATTGCAAATAAAGTAACTGTAACATGTGCAAAGGGCGTAGAGATCAAAAGTAATACCAATGCCTCTGATGCAATGTTTTTAATAACATCGTCAAACGTCATAATCGAAAACTTTACAGTTGACCAAGCCCATGTTGTTAATTTCATCCGGTGTGCAACACCTGGTTTAGATGATATAACTATCAGGCATTGTAATCTCACACAAAGTGTAACTGGTGCTTATGGAATATATTTTCCTGCTAACAATGTAACAAACGTAAGGATGTATCATAATAAATTTATAGCTACAAATTCTCCAGAAGATGCTATTCAGGTAGCATGGGGAGCTACCGGAGATTGTGATGAATGGTATATTCAGAATAACTTTTTCGATGGCTGGAGGAATTCATTTCTTAGTTCCGGTACATCTACCAGTAGTGGGTTGAAGTTTACTGGCAATATCGTCAAGAATAGTAGTGCAGGTGTATTAGATTATCGTGGATTAACTAATTATCATTTTCGGAATGCAGTTATCGACCATAATTTCTTCGATACTATTGGTAAACATTTATATATATGGAGTCCAAGTTCCTTTTCCAATAATACAGTGCTTAATTCAACTCTGGGTGGAGTTTTAATTGAACAATTACAAGGAGCTTGTATTGGCAATAGAATAGTAACTACAGGTAGTTATGGTCTTTTTATTGATTGGGGTTCTTCGAGAGGAACAGTTGCTAATAATGTTATTTGGAATGCTGGTACTTATGGTATTCATGTAGCTGCTATATTTGCATCCCAAATAACAGATTTATCGCTTGATAACAATACTATTTATAACAGTGGAACCGATGGGATATTTATAGACGACTCAGATAATCCTGATTTTGTTAAAAAAATATTCATTACTGGTAATGATATAATCGGAGACGCTGGTGCTGGTGATGCTGCAATTCGCCTTGACCCTTCTACTGGTACTAATATGCAGGTCACGATACTTGGCAACGATATGTCTGGTAGCGGATTTGGAGTATACGCGGAAGATGGAAATTTCAATGACCTCATTGTTATAACTAACAGAATTACAGCCTCCGTTACGGCCGTCAGAACTAATGGCGGAATAAACGAAACTGTTGTTTGCTTTAATGCTCTTTGTGGTGCAGTTGGTTTTAGTCTAACTGGCTCTGCTATTGAAGTTGTGTCAAATGCATCTGAAAAATATTTCACAAAAAT
>SDBV01005555.1_pt1 | contig 17759 bp, 8 predicted proteins | sample 2277081 | NCBI WGS metagenome assembly SDBV01 (sample SAMN10402039, study PRJNA504765) | marine sediment metagenome | isolation source: marine sediment core GS10_PC15, 223 cmbsf | place: Arctic Ocean: Southern Knipovich Ridge | collected 2010 | reverse complement strand
AAAACGGTTACTTGTGGCAGGTGATATTTGTCATACCCCCGCGATAAATCGCGGGGTTAATGAGATATCATTAACACCTCGTTTTAACGAGGTGTTTGAAAAAAAAGAACCATTAATCTAACCTTTTTAACGGTTTAATCGGACAACAATGAAAAATAATAATAATTTAAAAAATATCAATAATTATAATACACTACTAAGAAATCTCCCTATAACTTTATCTAATGATTAGAGAATATTTCAATTATAAAGTAAAAATCAAAAATTCTAAATTTACTACTGAAGCGGGATTAACGCTTCCTAATTCAGTAAATATTTCTTTTTTTGATGAAAATAAAAAAGAAATAGAATTTGTAGAATTAGGATACATTGATACAGAGGAAATCTATAATTTAATTGACAATAATAAGCCAATAAATCTTGATAACTGCTATATAGAAAATTTTTCGCTTTCAGCTTATAGAAAATCCCGGCTTTTGGAAAAAGACCAATATGTTAAATTACCGGGCTTTTCAGCAAGAAATTCTTTTTTTGATTCAAAATATTTAACTGACTTTTCTTTTGCTGAATTTTCCGCCGGACAAAATGGTGCTCTACACTTTAATAATTCGCATTTCGTAAATGGTAAGGTAAGTTTTAATTCAGCTAAATTCCGGAATGAAGCTGTAAATTTTGCTTATGTATTATTTAATAATGGAAATGTTGATTTTGCCAATGCTTCTTTTGGTGATGGGGATGTGATTTTTAAAAATGCGATATTCAAACAAGGATTAAAAGACTTTCAATATGCCGACTTCGGCAATGGTGAAGTTTCTTTTGTGAATACAGAGTTCTCTGCGGGTGATGTATCTTTTATTAATACAAATTTTCATAATGGCAATGTATCGTTTAAAGTAGCCCGATTTGGCAATGGAAAGATTGATTTTCAATATGCAAAATTTGGTACAGGTGATATCACCTTTGAAAGAGCCGAATTTGGAGCAGGTAAAGTTGACTTTCGTAAGGTGGAGTTTAATGAAGGAAAAGTTAATTTTAATCGTTCAGTTTTTGGTGATGGTGATATAACTTTTGAAGCAAGTGAATTAAAAAATGGCAGGATTACATTTAAACGTACAGTTTTTGGTAAAGGAAACTTAAATTTTGAACTGGCTGAATATGAACAGGCAGATATATTATTTGATAATTCAGATTTTGGTCAGGGAAATGTTTATTTTACAAATTCAAAATTCCATATTCTATCATTAACATCCTGTCATCTGGATAATTATTTTGACCTGCGCGTTGCTCAATGTAGCTATATTGATTTATCCGACACTATTGTCAGGGATATTATTGATATTAAACCTTATGAATTTGATGTAAAAATTAAAATATTAAACCTGGCAGGATTAAGATTAATAGGGCGTATTGATATTGACTGGCAAGCTAATTCTGTATTTGAAATTATCAACAGACAGAAAAAAACAAACATTAGAAATAAATCAGAGCAGTTCAGAACTTTAAAGGAAAATTTTAGTAAAACAGGACAGTATAAAGATGAAGATAAAGCTTATGTTGAATTTAAGCGATTTGAACTTCGGGCAGATTTACTTGATACTATAAAAAAGCATACTTATAGCAAAATATGGGCTTATCCGTTTTATTGGTTTAAATTATTGATTTTTGATAAAGTTGGCTTGTATGCAACTAATCCTGTAAGAGTTATGCTCAGTATGATATTTGCCTACCTCTTTTTTTCTTTATTATATATTGTTTTACCTTATATAACAACAACAAATATAGTCCCATCAAGTGACTATCCTGAAAAATTGTCTCTTGTTGCCCGTGCATTTTATCATAGCGCAATTACATTTTTAACCATTGGATATGGCGATTATTATCCATCTGGAATTATCCGCTGGCTTTCAAGCTTTGAAGGTTTTATTGGCTTGTTTCTGATGTCTTATTTTACTGTGGCTTTTGTAAGAAAAATATTGAGATAAATGAAAAGAAAAACTTTTGTAGAAAAAATTTTAATACTGAAAATTGTGAAACTTGAAATTGGAAATTGGAAAATGAAATAAAAATGGTTATATGGTTTTATGGCTATATGGCTGAAATGTTTAATTTAGAAAATGTTTGTATGGTTTTTTGGCTATATGTTTGAAATGTTTAATATTAAATTATTCATTATTTTTTTTACAATTTAACAATATAACCATAAAACAATTTAACAATTTAACCATATAACCATATAAAAATATATTTGCATAAAAAAAATCCCGCACATTAACTTATGTACGGGATTCAATGGTATTATATATTATAGCTATTGAATTATTAATTTTTCCTGATAGAATTTATCTCCTTTCTGAATCCTGGCAATATAAATTCCTTTATCCAGGTGTGAAATATTCAGTGTTCCGGTTGTAGAATTTATTTCTTTGTAAAACACGTTTTTACCAACTATATCATAAATTCTGATACTCACATCTTCATTATCCTCTCCCTTAATGATAAAATTAAATTCACTATTACAGGGATTAGGATAAATAGCAATTATATTATCTGAAATAATTTTTTCTGTACCAACAAGAATATCAGTAGTGATTGCTCTTAAATGATAATCGCTTGCTGCGTCATTAATCCAGTCAATTCCATCAAAAACATAAGAACGGCCAAAACTTCCGGGTTGTGTTATGGTTATAGCTGTTTTTCCTACAGGTATTATAAAACCTATAAAAATATCACCTGTTAAGTTAGATAATGTTGCAGAGTATGGGCGAAGGTCAACCGGTGTCATTGCACTGTTATCAATTGAACTGGCTAAAGAAGAAACCGTAAATGGAGCGATAAGGTCAGCTCCCGGTAAACCTGCAGCATCATCCCAGACGTGTATTTCCATATCATCATTTGGAGTAGTAATGACATCAATATAATAATTTCTAATCAATATACTAACTAAGTCAGCAGTTCCACCTATTGATACTCTTACTGATGCTCCTTCAACGCCTGCTCCAGGGTCAATTTCAGTGTAAAAATCAATTTGAGCGTTATCATAAGCAATGTAGTTTCCTGCAATATATCTGAAAGTATCAGTTTCAGAAGTGTATGGAACTGGGATTACAGAATCTGTTGCATTTATCCAGTAATTAACCATTGCTCCTGCTGTTTGTGCAGGGATTTCAAATGAATAGTCGTCTCCTGTAATATTAAATGGATTAACAAATTGTTCTATCCCACCATCAACAGTATAAATTAATTCAGCTGATTGAACACCGGACATATCAGTAATAGTTGCTATTACAGTATCAGCAGCGTCTAATGTGCCTTCATAAAATACAGGGGCATTATTATTCACAATAAAAGGACCTTCAATATCTGTAAATGCTGCAGTAACAGCACGGAAATGATAATCATCGTCAGGAGTATAAGTCCAGTCAATACCGTCGTAAAAAAATGAACGACCAAATAAGCCGGGTTGAGTTAAAGTAATATTTGCTTTTCCTGTTGGAACAATGAAACCTATGAAATAATCACCGTTTAAACCGGATAGCTGTGCAGAATAAGAACGTAAGTCTATTCTTGTCATCGGACTGGTATTGGTTAGAGTTGCTTCTGGAAAAACTATAAATGGAGTTATAACATCGGCTCCGGGTAATCCCAGACTATCATTCCATACATGTATCTCAATGCTATCATTAGGATTGCCAACATCAGTATAATTTCTAATCAAAATAGCAGCAAGGTCGGTGTTTCCAAGTGTTACTCTAACCGATACTCCATTAACTCCTGCTGCCGGCTCAATTACGGTTAAAAAATCAACCACACCATTGTCATAAATTAAATGATTTCCTGCTATATATTCAAAAGTATCAGTTTCTATGCTATTAGGAGTAATGTAGTTATCTTCTGAATATATCAGATATTCAACCCAGGCACCTGGTGATTGTTGAGGTATTATAAATGTATATTCATCTCCGACTATAGGAGGAATACAATCAACAGTATCTATTCCACCTCCATCAACAATATAATATAATTTAGTTAAAGTATCATTTACTCCTGAAAAATCCACAATATCAGCAGTTATGGTATGGTCGCCCAATGAACCTTCATAAAATGGGAGTGGAATATGGACTATTAATGGCGGTGAACTATCCACCAAAGAGCTTGTAATTTCAAAATCATCAATATACATACCATCCCCTATAGCGGCACCATCAGTTTCAAAACGAAACCGCACTTTTACATTAGAGTTTCCACAAAAACCACCAAGGTCATAATTATATTGTACCCAAGGTGTTAGGAAACCATAACCATCAAAGACGGCGATATTTGTAAAAGTAACAAAGTCGTCAATTGAAACATCAACATACATATAATCAAAGCCGCCTTCAATATCATAAATAGCCCAAAAAGTAAGCCCAGCAGAAGGCACGGTTGACAAATCAACACCAGTAGCCATAGTAGCAAAAGATGTTACATTATTGCCGTAATTACCACCCGGACTATCAGCTAGTGAGTTCGTAGGGGAATAAGACTGTGCATTTGTTAATCCCCATGTTCCGGTTAATACCCAGTTTCCAGCTCCTGACTCAAAATCGTCAGAAAATTCAATTGTCTGGGCATAAGTAGTATAGCAAAGTAAAGTGCATACTACTGAAAAAAGAAATAGTTTTTTCATAAGATTTAATTATTAAGTTAGTAATTTAAAGATTAATAAAAGACAAAGATATATATTTTGGTATAATAAAAAAAATGGATATTATTTTTTGTTTAAAACTTCATAAATTATTAATTTCTTACAGTAATCTGGACCCTCTGGCTGCACCTTCACCAAAATTATATCCAATCATAATTTCGTGAGAACCGCTGCTGTATTTTTTAATGTTACTTAAAGTTATGTCAAGTGCATATCCGAAATAATATTTATCATATTTAAGACCGAATAAAAGAATTACTGCATCTTTTGGTCTGTAAGAAATTCCTAACCAGTTGTTTTTTTTATAATAAATCTTTGCATTAATATCAATTTGCATAGGGGAACGTTCTGTGGTTTTTAATAAAATGGATGGCTCAATTTCAAAGTCCTTTGAACGATAGGTTTCAATTTTAAATTTATAGCCGGCAGTAAAAAAATAGTGCCTTATAAGATTATTTGTTTCTTCCGCTTCAATATTACCTATATTTACCTTAAACTGAAAAAGCTGGGCAACCGAGAATCCTGCAAAGTATTTATTACCGAACAGGTTATTTCCATATAAGTAAGCACCGAAATTTGCATCAGGCATAAAGGTAGTTTCTGTTGCACCTGTGAATGCAACATCAGGCTCATCATCAATTAATTTTAGTTCACTTTCATCTAACTTAAATTGAAAAGCTGAAGCTGATACCCCCAGAGCAAGCTTTGAATCAAACTTATCAACTTTTAAATGATATGCATAAGAGGCAAGAACACCTGTACGGCTGATTGGACCAAATTTATCATTAAATAAATATCCGCCTACACCTACTTTTTTGTTAGTTAAAAGAGTATGTCCACTAACAGCAATAGTTCGTGGTCCATTCTCAAATCCTGACCACTGGCGCCGTGCTGTAAGAACTATAGGCATATAATTTTCAGTTCCCGCCATTGCAGGATTAAGCAAAAAACCATTCATCATATATTGACTATATAATGGGAGTTGTTGGGCTTTTAAATAAACTGTGCTGAACAGAAATATTAATGTGATGATTTTTTTCATAATATTTATTAAAAGTTGTAAATAAATTAGTAACATTAAACTATTGATATTTTTCAATAGTCATTAATAGCTTTGTAACATTACACTGTTGAAATTCTTTAATAGTTGTTAATATCTTTGTAAAGTTAAACTGTTGAAATTTTTTAATAGTTATTAATGAATTAGTAAAATAAAACTGTTGATATTATTAAAAGTTGTTAATTAATTCGTATAATTATACTATTGATATATTTAAAAGTTATTAATGTATTCGTAACATTAAACTGTTGATATACATTGATATACGTTGAAATTCGTTGATATTTCTCTGAATTTCTATTAAATATCTATTGTATATCCATTGAATATCCAATGAACAGACTATACTAAAGTGTTGTCTGTTAAAAAAATATCCATTAAATATCCATTAAATATCCATTGTATTTCTATAAATTTCTATATGTTTCCATCATATCCCGCGTCTCATATCCAATATTCAACACTCTAATATCTAATTTTCATCATCTAATTATCGTAACAATTCCATGATATGGCTCTGAAGAATTATCATTCAGATTAACTATGTAAATATATGAGCCGATTGGTAATGGTTTGCCTTTATTGTTAGTGCCGTCCCACCAATCCTGTTCTTTATATCCTTTATTTTCATAAATCAATTGCCCCCAACGGTTATAAATTTCAACAGTTACATTCGGATATAAATCAATATTTTTGATTTCCCATGTATCGTGCGCTCCATCATTATTTGGTGTAAAGGCAGTTGGTATTTCAATACATATTTCTTTTATATTTACATAAGCAGTATCAGTACACAAATTAGTATCAGTTATTATTACGTAATAATCACCTTTAGCTAAATTTGTAGCCATAGAGGTGGGCTGTACATAATCATCAACATACCAGGCATAAGTGTATGGAGGTGTTCCACCTGAAGCAGACACCTGTGCTGCACCATCATTTTCATAACAGGTTGCATCAATACTATCAATAATGGTTGCTGTAAGCTCGGTAGGTTCACTAATAATAATTTGTTCTTTTATTTTTTCACAATTATTAGCATCAGTAATAGTAACTGTGTAGTTGTATGGTGATAGATCGGTTGCTGATGAATTTGTTTGCCCATCTGACCAATCATAGTAGTAAGGTGATGTTCCTCCTGAAACAAATACAGTAGCCACTCCATTATTATCACCAAAACAAAGCACATCGTTTGTTGTAATTGAAGCAGATAATGAATCAGGTTGAAGAATATTTACATCCGTTGTTGTGCTACAACCATAATTATCAGTAACTGTAACCCAATATAAACCGTCAGATAAGTTAGTGATAGAGGAATCGCTAGATAAACTGTCTGTCCACAGATAAGTGAATGGCTCTGACCCTAATACAGAAACAAATGCTGAGCCGTTTGATTCACCATAGCAGGATATATTTGCTCCATAAATAGCAACTACAGGTGCTGGATTAACAGTTACCGGAAAGAAAGATGTATCTCCCTCTCCACAGAAATTAGTTCCATAAACTGTAATATCGCCTGATACGGCACTTCCCGAATAGTCAACTATAATTGCGGTGTCTACGCTACCTGCAATAGTTGCCCCACCTGGTAATGTCCATATATAATTGTCTGCACCAGCAATAGAAGAAATAGAATATTGTATTCCTAAATCTCCCTGACATACAGTTGCCGGGCCTGTTATTGTTCCTGCTGCTGCGGGTAATGAAAGCACAGTTACGATTACACTATCAGTTGCTGCCGGGCAGGCGTCTGTTGTAACTGTTATATAATAAGTAGTAGTAATGGCGGGGGCTATAGTAATAGAAGGAGTTGTTTCTAATGTGCTCCACAGGTAATCAGTTCCCCCTGAGGCTGTTAATGTAGTACTATCTTTTTCACAAATAGTTGTTGTTCCTGCAATGATTATTTCTGGAGGAATGTTAACAGTTACATAAATGGTAGAATCTATTCCATCGCCACAATCATTAGTTCCATAAACTGTAATATTGCCGGAAGTAGCAGTTGAATCAAAGTCAACTGTAATAGAGTCAGTACCATCGCCGGTTGCTATTGTTGCACCTGATGGCAATATCCATCCATAGCTGTCTGCTCCGGGAATAACATCTACAGAATAAGTTATGCCATTATCTCCTTGGCATACTGTATCTGTGCCTGTTATTGCACCTGCTGCATCGGGTAATAGCTCAATTGTTATAGATAATTGAGATAGAACTCCATCACCGCAAAAATTAGTTCCATAAACTGTAATATCACCTGTGGAAGCAGTGGCCCCAAAATCAACTGTTATTGAGTTTGTCCCGGCGCCACTTACAATAGTTGCCCCCGATGGTAATGTCCATACACAGCTGTCTGCCCCTGTGATAGGTGGTACAGAATAATTTATGCCATTATCTCCCTGGCATACTGTATCTGTGCCTGTTATTGCTCCTGCTGAATCGGGAACTGAATTTACATTAATCCAGATAGAATCTGTTACTCCATCGCCACAATCATTAGTTCCATAAACTGTAATATTGCCGGAAGTAGCAGTTGAATCAAAGTCAACTGTAATAGAGTCAGTACCAACGCCGGTTGCTATTGTTGCACCTGATGGCAATGTCCATCCATAGCTGTCTGCTCCGGGAATAACATCTACAGAATAAGCTATGCCATTATCCCCCTGACATACTATATCAGGTCCTGTTATTACTCCTGCTGGGTCTGGTAAATATTCAATTGTTATAGTATAACTGGATGATGGTCCATCACCACAAAAATTAGTTCCATAAACTGTAATATCACCTGGGGAAGCAGCGGGACCAAAATCAACTGTTATTGAGTTTGTCCCGGCGCCACTTACAATAGTTGCACCCGATGGTAATGTCCATACATAGCTGTCTGCACCTGTGATAGGTGGTACAGAATAAGTTATGCCATTATCTCCTTGGCATACTGTATCTGTGCCTGTTATTGCTCCTGCTGCAACTGGTAAATCCTCAATTATTATAGATAATGTAGATGGAGTTCCATCGCCGCAATCATTAGTTCCATAAACTGTAATATCACCTGATAAAGCAGTAGCACCAAAATCAACTGTTATTGTGTTTGTACCCGCACCACTTACAATAGTTGCACCCGATGGTAATGACCAGGTATAGCTGTCTGCTCCTGTGATAGGTGGTACAGAATAAGTTATGCCATTATCTCCTTGGCATACTGTATCTGTGCCTGTTATTGCTCCTGCTGCATCCGGGATTGAATTTACTGTAATATAAAGAGTGTTTGGCAAACCCATACCACAATCATTAGTTCCATAAACTGTTAAGTTGCCGGAAGTAGCACCTGCAGAAAAATTAATTGTAATTGAGTTCGTCCCCGCACCACTTGCTATAGTTGCTCCTGCTGGCAATCCCCATTCATAGGTAGTTGTATAAGGAATAGCACCCACGGAATATGCTACGCCATTATCACCCTGACATACTGTATCTTCTCCTGTTATTGCTCCTGCATCATCGGGTAATGGACTACAGCATATAGTACTACAAACTGGAGCAACATCGCTCATGTGAGCATCGAAACTTTCATCATGGCTTCCAGATAATTCTGAATAGCCAGGGGTTACAGGAGTAAATGAACAGGCTTCCTGTATTTGGGTAGCAGATTGTTCATTACAACCGCTAATACCATTAGCATCAGTTTTAATAAGACCATAATCCCATCCTGCCAGTCCAGGTCCCATATTTCCAATAACATATCCTCCATCACTGGTTTGTTGACCACGGCTGAACATTTGCATCCCAAAGAAACCATTATCATATCCCTGGGAAAATAGTACTGTGTTTCCATCGCTGGTAGTTTTTATTAAATTACTAAAAAAGCCAGCAAACAGGTTTATTGAAAATCCAATCACTGCAATATTACCGTCACTTGTTTCCTGAATACTATGACCTTCGTCAGCAAGACTCAATAAATTCATATAGTAACTGGTTGACCAGATAACATTTCCGTTAGAGCTGTTAATTTTCATAAGTAAAGTATTACTAAAACCTGAAGGTTGCGTAGTATATCCTGTTAAAAGCAGGTCGTCGCCTGAAGATACTTTTTTTATACAATAAGCTGCTTCGCCATCATTATTATCACCATAAGTTTTAATCCATTGCAATGCACCGGTAGTTTTATTGGTTTTTAATAATACAATATCTGAAAGAGTATCAGTCCCGATTATCTGTTGAGTATAGCCAGCTACAACATATCCATCAGACACTTCTTCTACGAACATACCAACATCATCGTCAACAGTACTAATTTCATAAGTTTTATTCCATAATAATGTTCCGGAACTATTTGTTTTTAGCAGGAATATGTTGCTTGAATCCTTGGCGCTAAAACTATAGGTAGAGCCGGTTACTATGAAACCTAAATCTGATGTTTGCTTAACAGAATATCCATAGTCTGCATCACTCCCACCAAATCGTTTACTCCATGATACGTTACCATTATTATCAGTTTTTATTAAAATCAAATCATTAAAATCATGGATAGGGGATAAATCCGTATTAACATATCCTGTTAGAATATAACCACCTGAAATTGGTTGTACATCAGTTATTGAAAAACTACATAAAGGATCTTCTTGAGGACAATCAAAGGGTGGAGGCAGACATGGATTAAAAGTTACGGCATCTAATACTTTTGCCCATATTACATCGCCGGTTGCGTCGGTTTTAACCAGAGAGCCATTAAAAGTAATAAAAAAATCACTCATAGACATTCCTGATAAAATGTAACCATCATCAGAAGTTTGTTTTACATCATAAAACATGTCCATCATACTAACGCCATAAGTTTTTTGAAAAGCAATCTGTGAGTATGTTTTTATACTAAACAAAAAGCATACTGTTAAAAAGAAAAATAATTTTTTCATGATTATATAATTTTATTTCTGTAATTATTTGGCAAAGGTATATAATTAATTAAAAAAAATAGAAATTTATTATTTTTTAATTGGTTTGATTCCTATAATTTTTATTTTATTATGAGCAATAAAATCTTTAGGATTATTAGTGCGAATGCAATTTATTGAATTTTCTAATGCAACTGCAATAATATTAATATCGTGAATTTTATACCCTACGATTCGGTTCTCTAAAATTAATTTTTTTAGTTTATTATTTGAATTTTTAGATTCAAAAAGTATAGTGACAAAATTTGAAATTTCATTTACTTTTTCTATTGCAGCTTTTATTGTTAACGGCTTTTCTAAAAATTTAACACTTGTTAATACCACAAGTAATTCTCTGAATATCTGAGATGTAATATATATTTTGCAGTTTTCATTCACATAATTTTGAATAATATCTTTTGATATTTGGTGAAATTTAGAATCTTTATTAAGGTAATATACCCAGATATTAGTATCAATAATTACTTTTTCGACATTATTCATTATATATTTCTTCTCTTGAAAGATTAGATTTTATTTTACCTAACGACAAAGGTTTTATCTTTAAAATGTCTTTTTGATTTATTTCTTTATCACTACGCATTAATATTATTAAAGCATCATAATTTAAATTTTTTGGCAATGGTTCTAATGGTATTAATTTTCCATCTTTAAATTTAGCAGAAATTGTTAAAGTTTCCATAATTTTTTATATTATTCTACAAAGATATAAATTTTATCTTATAAAAATAAAAATTTTATTGTAATTTTCTATAGCTATTTAGAGTTTGTTCATAAAGTCCGTCATTGCGAACATTTTTACGAAGTAAAACCAGCAATCTCAATCGCATATCTTGCTGATAATGAGATTGCTTCGTCGCTCCGCTTCTCGCAATGACGCTTTTATTAATAGTTTATGAACAGACGCTATTTAGGAGTCCAATACATCGGTTTAATACCTTTATCTTCACCAAGATTAATTCCTATCATAATTTCGTGGGAGCCGGTGCTATAGTTAATAATTTTACTTAAAGTATAATCAAAAGCATATCCAATGTAATATTTATCAACCTTAACACCCAATAAAACGATTATTGCATCATTTGTTCTGTAAGAAACTCCCAGCCAGTAGTTTTTCTTAAAATAAGCTTTGGTGTTTATATCAAGCTGGATAGGTGAACTTGCTGTGGATTTTAATAAAACAGATGGTTCTATTTCAAAATCATCGCCTAAGTTAAATTTATAGCCGCCTGTTAGAAAATAGTGTCTCACCATTTTATTTTCATTAAATTCGTTTATTTTTATCTTAAATTGAAAAAGTTGAGCGATGGACAATCCTGCAAAGAACTTATCTTTGTTATATAAGTAAATACCAAAAGTTGCATCGGGCATAAATGTGCTTTCAATTTTTTGTGAAAAAGCCGGGTCGTCCTGTTCAATTACTGTTAATGAGCTTTCATCAAGCTTATATTGAAAAGCTGATGCAGCAAGACCAAAAGCAAGTTTTGTATCAGCCCTGTCAACAGCTAAATGATATGCATAAGAAGCCTGAACGCCGGTACGACTTGTAGGACCAAACCTGTCATTAAAAAAAGAGCCGCCCATTCCTACTTTATCATTTTTGAACAGTGTATGCCCGCTGATAGCAAATGTTTGCGGTGCACCGATAATTCCTGTCCATTGCTGGCGTGCTGTAAGTATTAAAGGTGTGTAATTTTTACTACCTGCAATAGCAGGATTAAGCAAAAAACTATTCATCATATATTGACTATATAATGGGAGTTGTTGGGACTTTGCTGTAAGTGATACTAAAAAGCAAAACGCTGTTATTGTTATTATTTTTTTCATAATATTAAAAGTTGTTAATGTATTCGTAACATTAAACTGTTGATATTTGATAAAAGTTATTAATAAATTGTAAAAATTAAACTGTTGATATTTATTAATAGTTGTTAATATATTAGTAAAGTTAAACTGTTGAAATTCTTTAATAGTTATTAATGAATTAGTAAAATAAAACTGTTGATATTTAATAAAAGTTGCTAATATATTGGTAAAGTTAAACTATTGATATTATAATAGTTTTAATAAATCAGCAAAATTTAAACTATTGAAATTCATTGATATACTTTGATATTCTTTAAATATCTATTGAATATCCAATGAACAGACTATGCTAAAGCGTTGTCTGTTAAGAAATATCTATTGAATATCCAATGAACAGACTATGCTAAAACGTTGTCTGTTAAAAAAAATATCTATTGTATGTCCATCAATATCCAGTAACCAGCAACAAGTACCCAGTATCATTCATTCATCAGTAATTATCGTATTATCGTTACAATTCCATTTTCAGGTTCTATATCATCATTAAAAGTAACGATATAAACATAAGAGCCAAATGGTAATTGTTTACCATTGTTAGTGCCGTCCCATTGTTTATCTTTATCATTTTCATATCCTGCACCTGTTCCATCATATTCAAATATTAAATTACCCCATCTGTTGTAAACTTCTATAGTAATTTTAGAAAATGGTATTATATTTTTAATTTCCCATGTATCATTTTTCCCGTCGCTATTTGGAGTAAAGGCAGATGGAATTTCAGGGTCTTCATAGACTACTTCTTCATCAGGTTGGTGAATCCCTACAACAGCATATCCTTTACAGTTATTAGCATCTGTAACTGTTACATAATAGACATCTGCAATTAAGTTAGCTGCTGTTTGTGTAGTTTGGCTGTTCTCATCACTCCATAGATAAGTATAAGGCGAAGTTCCACCACTTGCTGTTACTGTTGCCGAACCATCACTTTCACCAAAACTGCTTGCATCTGTACTATCTGTAATTGTAACAGATAATTCATCACCGGGTTGTGTAATGACTATATTCTCAATTACGCTACAGCCAAGAGCATCTTCAATTACAACAGTATAATTTCCTGCTAGTAATCCTGTTGCAACAGAATCGGTTCCTACAGCAGGATACCATTGATATGTATAAGGTGCTGTTCCACCTGTCATTGTTACAATTGCTGTTCCATTAGAATCGCCATAACATAATACATTTGTAATATTAATACTTGCACTGCCGGCACCTTCATCAGAAACAATAACAGAAATTATCTCCTGGCAAGAATGGTTATCAGTAACAGTTACATAATAGCTTCCTGCTGATAAGCTAACAGCGGTTTGTGCTGTTTGATCATTAGCCTGTGAATCCCATTGATAGAAATAAGGAGAAGTTCCACCTGAAGGTAATACTGTAGCTGAACCATCACTATTACCACAAGAGGCATTTACAACGCTGCTGTCTAATACTAAAGCATCAGGTTCACTAATTATAATAGTGCTTCCTGTTTGAGTGCATCCATTAGCATCTTGTATTATTATATTATAGGTATCTGCAGGCAGGTTATCAAAGGTTCCACTGGATTGATAAGGCGGACCGCCTGTTATTGAGTATTCTACGAATGAAGCAGTTATTATTATTTGCCCATCTGCTAAGCCGTTACAGCTTATATCTGTATAATTTTCTGAATCTATAACAGGAAGAGGTAATACTGTTACTGCAATATCATCTGTTCCGGCACATCCATTATCATCGGTTACTGTATAAGTTAAATTAAATGTTCCGGAAGCTGCAGAGTTAAATGTAGGATTTACCATATTTGGTGCTGATAATGGGCTGGTATCTCCTGTCCATGAATGTGTGCTGTAAGTTCCTGAACCGCCTGAAGGATTTCCATTTAATAATAAGTCGTTTCCTGCACATACTTCTGCCGGGTCGGGAGGAATTATGTTTGCATCTGGAGATGGATCTACGAATACTGTTACCGATGAAATTACGGTATTAGAACCATCATTTACAGTTACAGTATAAGTTGTTGTTACCAATGGTGAAACTACAGGATTTTCAACTATAGAATTAAATCCGGGAGGATTTGATGACCATTCATAAGTATAAGTACCTGTGCCTCCACCGGGCATTGCATATAATTGTGATGAACTGCCGCTGCAAATAGTTGTTGGATCTGCTGTTGGATTGGTTGATAATGGTCCACCTGTAACAGTTATTGTTACATCATCCGAAGCGGTACATCCATTGTCATCTGTTACTATTAATGTAAATACTGTTGATGTAGTTAAATTAATTGTTGTCGGATTTTGTATATCTGTACTGCCATTTATTGAACCTGCCGGTGACCAGCTGTAACTATATGGACCACTTCCACCTGATGCTGAGCCATTTAATGTTGTACTTGTCCCGTTAGGAATACTTTGAGGTGGTCCTGCTTCTGCTGTTGGTAAAGGATTTACAGTTACTATAACATTTGCACAGGTTGTTGTATTGCAGGTTCCTTCAAAGAGAACGTAATAAGTTGTAGTAGAAGATGGTGCCACTACTGTTTGGTTGTTTCCTGTTGCTATTGCTCCACCACTTCCGCAACTTCCTTCATACCAATATGCTACAGCTCCGGTTCCCATTGAACCTCCTGAATAGCTTAATATGATTGTTGCGTAATCACCTACACAGAAATCATCTACATCAGACGAAGCAGTTGTTGGTGCTGTAGATAAAGTATTAATTGTTACTATTACGCTAACACATGAGGTTGTATCACAGGTTCCTTCTGCTCTTACAAAATATGTTGTAGTTGACGTTGGTGATACAGATGGACTTCCTGTGCCAACGGGAGTGCCGCCACAGCTTCCTGAATACCAGACCCATGAGGCACCTGTCCCTAATGAACCGCCTGATACATTTAATGTTGTCGGACTGCCTGAACAAACTGGATTTATACTGGCTGATGCTGAAGAAGGAGCTATAGATAAAGTATTTACAGTTATATCCTGAGTTGATATATCCTGACAGGTAGTAGCATAATCACCTACAGTATATGTTACGCTTATATTTCCTGATAATCCGGTTGGATCAAAGGTATTTCCACTTACTCCTGTTCCTGACCAGGTACCACTTGTATCTCCTATTATTAAAGCATCAAGGTTGATTGCTCCATCATCTTCACACATTGGGGCAGGAAGGGTCCAGGAAGCATCAAATGGATTAATAACAGTAATAGTTTCTGTAATGCAGGTATCACATCCATGCTCATTATTCCAGCAATAGGTAATATTGTGTGAGCCGAGTCCTGCTGCTGATGCACTAAAATGTCCCCAGCCGCTATTGGATGTATAAACACCAGGTCCGGAAAAGGATGATATTCCTTGTAAAGTACCAATAATAACTTCAGGAAAGCATGTTATTGTTCCACCATGATCAAACGTACCACTTGCAAGTGTTGTTGTCAGATCAGTATTATCGTAAACCTCATAGTTGAAACTACCGGTCATAGCATTATCGCACCATATAAAAGACCAGACAGCAGTAGGGTCGCCGCCGTCAAGATAATATGTCATTATTTTATTTGCATCTACCTGTCCTCCATAAAAACTTCCTCCAATATCACCGGGATTTGGTGCCCAGCCACCTATTGATAAACCATCTTTAAAAAATTCAATACTGTTTTCAGTTTCCGAATTACCATCAGTGGCATCAATTATCACTGACCATCCCGGCTTAATAAATCCGCTATTAGCATCTGCGGAATCATAAGCGGTTCCTTCAATATAAAACTCATCATCACAGTTGTAAGGTGAGTCATCAGTAACAGGAACCGGAGGGTCAAGCCCGGAAAATCCAGTAGAGACAAAGCTTACCGGTGGGCATCCGCTGCCAGGTTCATAAATACAAATATCAAAAGTTGTTGTAACAGGAGTGCCAATAGTCCAATCATATACTCTTACATAATAAGTATTGCTGATAGTAAGCCCGGTAGCATTAATCATTTCAATAGCCCCGGTAAGAGTACTATTTTCGCAATATAATGAGCTTAATGAGCCGCAGGTGCCTGAAAATAATTGAACTACAGCATCAAAATTAGCAGAACCATCAACTTTAATGTTAAGAGAGGTAGCAGTAGCTGTAAAACTATACCATACATCATCGTCAGCGGTTCCGGTACATCCGGCTTGCGACAGTGTTGCTCCTATAACATTGCCTGATACATAGCTACAAGTTGCCTGAGGTGTTAATGAAATTGCACCTGCACATTCATCATTTGCAGGGGGACTGCCGCCACCACCGGTAACCTTAATTGCATCTATGCCGTTACTGTTGCCGTTATTTTGAAATTCACGGAAACGAATATGAACGCTTGGTTCATTATCATAAGGAGAAATGTTTAATGTTTTGAGTTCCCAGCCCGCCTGTGCACCGGTAGCTGTATAATGAGTAAGTTCTATCCATGTGCCACCAGCACCTCCACCATCTGTGGATATCTCAACATATACTTCGTCGCCAAATGCACCATTCATCCAGAGATAAAAAGTTAATTCACAACCGCTGAAACCAGTTAAATTGATATCAGGGGTTTCCATTGCATTATTTACATCCTCAGCTATCCAGTTAAACCATGCACAGTTTCCACCCTGTGGAGAAAAATCAGGATTCGGGTCAGCCCAGAACCATTCATTAGCAGAAGCATCACCGGGGCAATCATACACAGTCATTCCAAAAGAAGCATCAAAATCATTATAATATATATCAACTGCCATTGTTTTTAATGTAGCAAAAACAAGGAAAACAAAAACAGTTAGTGATTTAATATATAGCTTTGATAAATTTAATTTGCGTACTATTGTTTTCATTATTTTAAAGATTAGAATTATTTTAAAAAATGCAATATAATAATAAATATTAAGAAATAAAATTATGTATTTTTTTTTAAGACGTTTTATATAGAAAAAAGTTGCTTGTTTATAAAATAATAATTAATTTTTTTTATAAATTTGCAAATTCAATTGAAAAGGTCCCGTAGCTCAGTTGGATAGAGCAACAGCCTTCTAAGCTGTGGGTCGCAGGTTCGAATCCTGCCGGGATCGCATAAGCACTTACGAATTAGCCAAAATATTCCAAAAGCATATACTTTTGACATTATGCCTTGATTATTTTACTAAATATACTTATTTATGCCCCAAATATTTTACTTAATCAATATGAAACGTACAAGGCATACGCATTTCACTTGAAA
>SDBV01005554.1_pt1 | contig 17762 bp, 12 predicted proteins | sample 2277081 | NCBI WGS metagenome assembly SDBV01 (sample SAMN10402039, study PRJNA504765) | marine sediment metagenome | isolation source: marine sediment core GS10_PC15, 223 cmbsf | place: Arctic Ocean: Southern Knipovich Ridge | collected 2010 | reverse complement strand
ATAATGGGTTCATCTATACGACCTATTTCCTGAGGGGGCCATAGATATCCGTCGATTACAGCCGTTCCCTCGATAGTTTTCGGAATGCCATGAAAGGTAAGTTGACCTAACATGAAGGTTGACCTGACTTTTCGACTGAACCCTCCGGATGGGCGTGTAACATAGGAATAGAATATCGGCTTTCCCGTTAGTTTGGCGATCAACTTATCGACCAAACCCATTGTCATTTTTAACTTCAGATTGGTTCCTGCATTAGTAATGATCTGGATAGAATATGCCTTCATAAAGACCTCTCTCAGTGCCATACCAAATTGGAACATTGATTCATGATTTACTTTCCAGATACAACGAATAAAAGCATCGGCATCCAATCCACACAAAGAATAAAGCCGCGCCCCTGATTGCAGTGCCCTCTGCCAGGCTGTCGTTTGGTAGAAGTATTGCTCAGAAAGCTCGCATATCACATCAAAATCTCCCTGTTCAATTTTATTTGTCAGATCTTGTGCCATATCTGGAAGAGCAAGAATAGAATCCAATTTAAAAACCTCTGACTTGGCTCCTATTTCTTCCGCATTCTCATGCAGAAGGTGAGAAATGTAGGAGTCACTCCCATTATCCGTGTAGAATAGAATGCTCTCACCTTTTTTCAACTTCAGTAAATCTTTCAGGAAGACCAAAGCAGCCTCTTTTATATTTTGTTCGTCGCTTCCCGTCACTGAACAACTTCTCCTTTACCTTTAAAAACACGTTCTGCAGGATATATTTTTATTTACTTTGTGAAGTTCAGGCCTGATATACTTTTTTCTACTTCTAGAAGTATCGCTTTACCAGAGATCTCACCAGAGAAGCTATTCCCCTCTTTTGTGAAGTATTAGCATCTTTTGTCGCTCGCGAAGTATTAAGACCCTCTAGAGCCTTGGGCCGCCTTAACTTGGGCCGTATATCAAAAATGGCAAGAAGTTCCGCAAGCCTCAACGCGATATCAAGGTTTGCCAGCACAGGCACGCCAAGTTTCATCTGTAATCGTTGAGCAAGCCCGCCAAGATAACCGCAATTTGGTATAAGAACATCCGCACTATTGTCATTGATCTGTGACTGACCAATTTTAACGAGTTCACGCACCGTCCTATCTTCATCACTGCTTAATTCAAGAACAGGAATATTCTGAAAATAGACATATGCTGGCAGATGAAATGGACCCTCCTGTCCGTCGCGAGGTGAGATTGGGTGAACAAGGAGTAGCCTCACATCACATTTATAATCGAGTTTACCTGTATAGTATTTGTTTTCTTTCATAATTAATGAGTGATATCAAATGTTGATTAAAATAAATGATTTTTAAAATATGCTTTCTGCTGAACGTATTGTTATTCTATCAGAAAATTCTGGAGGAACAATCACTTGTCTTTTGCTATTGTCTTCACCAAAACGATAAATAAATAATTTCGAGATGCCATTTAGATAATAATCTTTATAGAGCTTCTCTATGTCACTTTTAGAGAGTGATTGATTATCTTCAACGAATACGGCACTGTTAAAACCCTCTTTATCCATATAGATAAAGGGGTTATTCAGTAAAAATTCTTTCAATCCGGATGTTTTTGAAAGAGGCTTAATTAGAAATCCTTTCTTGAATGTGCCGACAATTTTTAGACCCCATTTTTTCTTATACTGCAGCACCCCATCTCTTAAAAAAGCTCTTGTTGCGCCGAAATTTACCGTTTTATACCCTTTTTCATGCAGATAGTTAACTGCAAAATAGAACAGAGCTCCTATAGCACCACCCTTGACATAATCTGGATTACCATCCTTAACACCAAGAGACCATAAACGCACTTCCTGCTTTGTATAAGCAAGTAACATCCCTGCTATATAGTCCTTTCCTTTTTTAACGAGCAGCAAATCACAGTTTCTAAATTTTCCCCTCATAAAATCATATTCCATGAGGACAACCACGTTGCCATGAACTTTGGTAATGTGAGGAACGTACATGTTATGGTAAAAGTTATTAAATTGGGACAGTTCATTGGTTAATTCAAAATTTAGGTTGTTCTTTCTTATTCTGCGTAAGTCTGATGCAAGACTTTTATTTTTGATAAAAGAAGAAATATTGGCCGATACATCTACTTCTCCAAGAATCCAACATGGAATATAAAAACTTTTCTTTTTGTCGAAGAATATACGAAAACTTTTAGTCAATTCGATAATCATTAAAGAACATCCATTGTCATTTCCTTTGACAACTTTAGGGATATTCCATAACCATATTTTCCCGATATAAGTTTCTCTGGATGAACCATCAAAAAACAAATTAATCAGAAAATTCTTATTTTCTTCAGTGCCGGCGTAGATAATATCAAGTTTTTGCTTGCTTGCAGTCTCTCCTCCTTTAATAATCCAAATGTCACGCTTGATAATGTTGACAAGCCGAATCATTAATTTAAAAGGTGAAAAAATGAATCGCCGACGGTTGGGAATTTTATGATAAATAGATTTCCATGCAACAAGTAATGACATTATTTTCGTAATTTCTCTATTTTCTGAATTTATGGTTTAAGCTTATGAAGATAACATCTAATCTGCAAGGTACGGCGTACTGAGGAATTTTAACTAGCTATCAGACATCTTCCGTCAAAACTGTTTTCTTTAATCCCTAGTAAAGAAATTATCGTAGGCCCTATATCTATTATATTTATCTTATCTTTCTGTACTTCCTTGTTAATAAAGAACACCGCATCGTTTCTTGTATGTCCTCCTGTAAGAAATCCTTTGCCTGCCAGTTCAGTTTTATTAATCGCACCCTTTAAGTCATATCCTTCATATGGCAGTGCAACTAAGTCCGGGGCATTGTCATACAAACTGCCATGGTAAATATCTTCTTTAAAGAAAACTGTTTTTATAGCCTTTTCTCCGTCAATGACCAGCGACAATAATTCTTCTTTTAATTTTTGCCTTAAGCTGTCGTACTCAGACCTATTGACGCTTCCGTTTATATACTTATCTTTAAGATGGATATAAAATCTTGCGGGATCAAGGGCAAAGATTTTGCTTTCTTCAAGCATATCTTCAAAAGTCTCCGGCTTTTCATTCCTGAATTTCAGGTAGCCTTTTTCTTTGAGCCATGTGTTAATGTATACTTCTTTTTTTATAGCTGTAAAGCCATGGTCAGATAAGATAATAAAGGAGATATCATCCCCTGTCCTGTGATACATTTCCCCGATAAATGAATCTAATTTCCTGTAAAAATCGAGGAAGAAATTATACTGTGGATGTTCTTTATTTTGTAACGCATTCCATAGATAATGATGAAGACGGTCTGTTTCAGTTATTACCCCTATAAAGAGGTCCCATTTATGATTGTCCAGAAAATGCAGGATTGCATTTTTTCTTATGTCAAATGTTTTATCTATATCTTCAGCCAGAGCATCTGATGATTGTCGAGCTTTTTGGGTATCAACGTCCATTTTATACCCTATACCTTTTAGATATTCATAGGCGCTTTCAGGATACGTCGCTTTTTTGAGATCAAGGGCAACAAACCCTGCTGTAAGAATCCCGTTTAATTTTCTTGCAGGATAGGTTGACGGTACGTTCAATACAATGCTCTTCTTGTTATTTTTGCCGGCTATATCCCATAACGTACTGCTCTTGATATCACCAGAATTTGGAAACCGCCATTTATAACTGTTTTTTTGCAGTTCTGTAAAACCATAAATCCCGTGCTTTCCTGGGTTCACACCTGTCATAAAAGTACTCCACGAGGTTGAAGACACATCAGGTATGGATGCTGTCATTGAGGTGAAAGTCCCTTTTTTTGTCAGAGTCAAAAGATTGGGCATGCGACCTTCATCCATAAACCGGTTTAAGAGTGTAAATGGCACACCGTCGATTCCGAGGACCACGACCTTTTTTTCTTTTTTGAAAAGTTTTCCAAACATATATTCATCCCTTTGATAAAAAACTTAAAATTCCAAACCTCAAACTCTCTACACGTCGTAAATTAAATAATAATAACTGTAACTGTAGGATATCAGGGTACCAGCAAATCAGTTTGTCTTTCTTACATGTACCCCAGATCCCTGAGTTTTTCCATAACAGCTTCTTTGTTCTGTCCGCGTCCTGCCCGTTCAGGCGTATTTTCCAGGTCCTGCTGCCATGCGGGAATGTCAGAATTCTTTAATGTCGTTCCTTTTGCTCCCAGCGAGCGGTAGCCGTATTTGTACAATTCACAAAAAGGTATCTTGTATTTATGAATCGTATCCCAGATATCACGCTCTTTAAAATGTAAAATTGCCTGGACCCTTGTGTGAGGCGGATTAAGCCTGGAACTAAAATATACCTCTTTTTCTCTTGCCGTTTGCTCATCCCACCTGATAGCAGTTGCAACTGCCTGAATTCCATTGTCTTCTATAAAAACATTCATGGCAACGGTTTTCATCAGATGATTACCTACAAACGATTCAGGTTCAAACGGAAACTCTTCTTCATCAAAACCGAGTTTGGCTACTTCATTCTTATTTCTCTCATTGAGACTGCTTACCTTAATTATGTCGCCAATGTTTTTCGCTTTATTGCTTACATCTGTATTCTTTACAATTTCAACCTTCAGTTCCCATTTTTTACCCAATAGATTAACAACATCCCAAATCTCTTCAAATACATGGCCCTCATCAATAAACATACACCTAGGCATCTGTACTGAGAGTTCCTTACATGTCTGCCTGAACAACCAAACCATTGTTGTGCTGTCTTTACCGCCAGTCCAGGCTATAAGCAGCTTATCCGGCCCAAATTTCTCCAGTGCTTCCTTGATAACTTTTCTTGACTGTTCAATCTTTTCTTCAATGTTCGACATCATTAATTCCTCTCTTTCTCTCTCTGTTACATTCGTCTTTTTTATGCGGCTTTTATAGGCAGATAAACAGTAAAAACTGTACCCTCTCCTTCTGTGCTTTTTACTTTTAGTTTTCCGGCATGGGCATCTACAATTATCTTGCTTTGATAAAGTCCGATTCCAAGCCCCTTGATTTTGGTTGTTTTAAATGGTTTATACAGTGTTGTCTCTATAAACTCCTTTGATATTCCGACTCCGTTATCAGAAACCTTTATATATCCCTGATTATCCTGCACACCAACCTTTACCTCAATTCTACCCTCTTCCTTAATTGCATCAATTGCATTGATTAAGAGGTTCAGTATAACTTTTTTTATCTCTTCCCTGTCAAACATTGTCCTCACAGACTCAAGCTCTTCATATCTCAACACAACCTTGCCATTTAAATTGAGCTCTTTGACCATGTCCTTAACTACCAATCCTAAATCACCAAACTCAAAATTCAGGTATATTTTGCCCGGCAGATTCTTCAATTTCTGCATAAGTCCTTTAATCTTTTCAGCCGTGTTTGCAACAGACTTCATGGCATCTTTCTGGAAATCAGGATTGTTTATATGCTCTTCAGCATTTTGTGTTACAAGGGTAAGCATTGATGCGGCATTTTTAAGGTCGTGCATAATAAATGAAGATACTCTTCCTACAGCCTCCATCTCTCTTGATTCAGCAAGCTCCTCTGTCAGCCTTGCGTTCATAATTGCAGATGTTGCTTGTCTGGCAAGGGCTCTAAGCAAGTCATAATCTTCATAATTGCAGTCATTATCAATAAGGCTTTCTCTGAGAACTATAAAGCCGATAAGATTATTCTTATCCTGCAAAGGCACGATAAGAGATGCCTTGCTTCTCTCTATAAATTCGATGTTTTGCAGGGTAACTGTTTCGCACTTCTCATCATTAGTATTAAAGACCCACCCACTGGCATGAAGAAAATCTGTAAAGTCTTTTCCGGGTTTTACATTGCCGGCTACAGCATCAACGGTTTTTGTGCAGTAATACCCTCCATTGTCTTTCTCCTGAAGCCAGACTGATACCCCACGAACACCCATTGCCTCCTTAAATCCTCTGGCTATAGAGATCAACAGGTCATCAAAAGAATGTTTTGAAGATATCAGATGCGTAAATTGCAGCCATTGTGACCTGTAATCGTACTTTTGACTGTAAAAGTTTTTATTTATAAAAACCATAACCTTTTTCCGCAACTGTTCTGAAAGTATAAGAACAATGATTCCGATTGCTCCGGCGAAACCCAAAAATGTTGCAATATTTCTACCAACCTTTGGCCCGAAATACCGCATCCCCTCACCTATTAATCCGAGTCCAAGGAGATATAAACCAACAATTATTAAAGTAAGTGACCTGTAAAAAATCTTCCTGGATACAGATACTTCAACATCCATGAACTTGTGCCGTAACAGTGCGAAACTGATGAGTATAAATGAGATTAAAAACACGCCTGTTTTAACCGGCAGGAGGTTCATGTTAATAGAGCGATAAAGTAATGCATGACTGTAATAAAATATGTTTACTGCAAAAATTCCGCCTACACCGACTAATGCGTATTTAATCTGCCATCGACTTGTGCCTGAGGAGCTTTTTAACGTTGCCTCCAGATTTATTATTGATACTACGTAGTAAAGCAGAATCATCAGGTTGAATATATACCCTGCATTGCCAAGGAATAGAACTCCTTCAGTCTCGAATTCCGGAGAGTAGAAAAATGCCTTTTGTGGCATGATTAACAGAAAGATTATTATGACTGGAGATAAAAAGAGTAAAAATTTAGAAACATTTCCTATCGCTTTCCTGTAATCAGTTCTGGCAAAGCTCAGAGTGAATAAGAGCCACGAAGAAGCCATCATGGTTTCGCCAATAAAAACAATTTTTTTCCAAAATCCAAGCAACTCGGGTCGTAACACAATTATTGTATCGCCGGATATGACACAGGCTGTTGCAAGCAAACTTACCGAGAATACAATGTCGGATAGACGATGGGTCTTTTTAAAAAGAATCGCCAAGGCTGAAAAAATGGCAAATAAGACTGAGACTATAGATAGAATTAACATTTAAATTTTATATATATTCCTGTATCAATGGTAATATTGTTTTTAGAAAATCTTCTTCATAGACTTCTGCTTTTTCTACAGTCCATTCATCTGTAACAGGCATCGAGACCCTTAAAAGTGCTGCATTATTTCTGCCGGTTAGCAACGAACTCAACGTACTGAAAAATCTGAAACGATATTCACTTGAGATAATTTTCCCATCAACAATATAACAGTAATAAACCAGTTCTTTTTCATGGCCACGTTCATTTAAAAATTCTTTTAATGTTACTGTTTTTGACTCCAATGAAACAGATTTTGTTTTTATCCAGTAGTACCCCCATCCCCCCATTGTGTACCTTGGAGGATTAATTCTCTTCCATTCGTTCTGACTTTCCCAGTATCCCAGGTAAACTCGTATTGGTTTATTATGTCCTTTTTTTGTATAAATCCTCAGAATCCAGTTATCTGCCGAAGGGTCATGAAAATTTTTGTCAGATGGAAAAACTGTTTTACCGAGAAAACCATCTATTTCAGAGGGGAAATTTACAATTGGTTGAGACGAGGGAGTTTTTACTTCCGTACCATGACCCCTGACATAAAGGCTGGAGAGAATTAAAATAGTGCAGGCAATAATGAAATAAATAACTTGTTTTTTCACGATACTGTCCTATTGGTAATTTTCATGTCTATCTTTTTAACGAGCACGCCAACAAGCACCAGCAGGATTACAGTAATTAAAAAGTTAACTGTACCATGAAATTGATGGATGACATTACCTAAAATTTTTTCTCCGTAAAAATAAACCAGTCCCACTGTCATTATAAGCCTGAACATATTGCTGAGAATAGCTATAGGGATTGCCAGCAGCACTAAGGTAACTTTGGCTGTAAAACTTTTCTGTGTGAAATAGGCATAAATAACGGCAAGGGCTGTAATTGCAACAAGTGACAATATCCCGGTGCAGAGGTCTGCGACAACCAGACTTATATTAGGAAGTTCTAAATTGGTACCATCCCGAAATATAGGCATGCCAAAGAAGCTTAAGACATTGTAAGTAACTTTAGCCCCCACAAGTCTTAAATTAACTGCAATGCTCTTTATAACAATGTATGGCAGCGGTATCATAAAAAACAGATATCCTACAGGGAATAACATCGCTCTGCATATCTTAGGTCCAAGTAAAAAATAAATAATACCTAAAATAGTTATTATTAAAGACAATGTTCTTGTAAAAGGCTCAAACGCAACGCTACCCAGCACCAGCAAAGCAATTCCACCGATCATTATAAACAGCCCTTTAAGGTCAGGTGTTACAGACATGCTTCGCAGGACATCTCTCTTAGTCCAGATTACATAACATGATATCAGGGGAATAAGAAAACCATGTGAATATTCTTTTTTATCTAACCAGTCAATAACCATAGAGCTAATCTCCGGAAAATACAGAATGAGCAGTAATATTGAGAGAACTCCAAACATAATGTATGAAATGGTTTTATCTTTTTTCATTGTCCGTTAAAAAATAAGGCTGCTGTAATTTTGATACAACATAACGAAATTTGCCGGATTTTTCAGACTCAATCTTTGGCAGGTAAATAAATTTAATCTTCACATTTGCCCTGAGTCCCTTCTGAAAGCCTTTTCTTATAACTGCCTCGCTTTCATAGTTGAAAACCGGATTTTTTACTATTTTAACTGTAAAAAGGTCAGTCTCTTCCTGAATAATTTTAAATTCTTTTATACCCTGTATCTCCCTTAAAACATAAATCAATGAAAGTCCGTGCATTATTCTTTTGTCCGGCGTGATAATAAAATCTGTTGTCCTGCCCTCTATTTCCTTAAGAAGCGGCAGTCCCCTGCCACAGGAACACGTGCCTTCTGATAATATGCCTATATCTCCAGTCCTGTACCGGATAAAAGGGAAGTTATGCGTGTCCAAATTGGTTATTACGATTTCGCCTCTATGTCCAGGAGGTAGAGAATTTCCTTTATGGTCTATGATTTCAACTATTATGCTCTCTGCGGTTATGTGCATTTTATGTGCTTCAGGGCATTCATGAGCAATAAATCCTGTATCCCTGCCTCCATATCCATTGGCAACAGGAGCATTAAAGACCTCTGAAATCAGTTCTCTCTGATAGTCATAAAGTTTTTCCGCAGTGCAAAAAATAACTTTAACACCTATATTATCGAGTCTTATATTCTTCTGTCTTGCATACTTTGAGAGGACATAGATAGAGCTTGGATATCCAAATACATGTCTTGGCCTGAATTTTCTGATTATATCAAGATATTCATGAATCCTTTCTTCACTCATATCAAATGCTGAAAGAAGACGGGTATTAAACAATTTATCCCTTATTGCCCTTACAGTGTCCTGCTTTGTTAATTCAATTGGTGAACCCCATATGACAATCTCTGGATCACCTATATCCACTCCCCACCACCTCATGGCCCTTAATTTGGCAGCAGTATCGTAACTGATACGCCTTTTCCCAAGATAAAAAATTAATGGAGCTCCTGTTGAGCCGCCTGTGCTGGATTGCTTAAGGTCTTTCGCTTTAACGGATTTAAGCATATTAATTTCGTCTCTGATTTTATCCTTGGTCAGAAATGGTATCTTCTTTAAGTCTTCGGATGTCTGGATACTGTTTGGGTGAATTTTTTTTGAGTCAAACGCCTTTCTGTAATAAGGAACATTCATATATGAATAAGTCAGAAGTTCTTTTAGTTTATCTGACTGAAGTTTGTGCAGTTTCTCCTGACTGTACCACTGAGTCCGGTCTAGCTCACCAAGACAGGAAATGGTTTTATGCCCCTTGAGCATTTCATGAACAGGGAAAAGTATGTTTTTAATGAGTGGTTTCATATTAATTTAGTTTTCTGGTTGCCTTGTTAACCTGTTGACCAATTAAAAAACAAACAGACTAACAGGCAAACGGGCAAATTAGACTAAGAAAATAACTAACATTGAACTATTACAAGAAAATTAAAATGTCTGTTTCGGAGAAGGCTGCTTGGGAAATTTTGATTTTGTTAATTGTGCCCACTGTTCTCTTATTGCAATAATTTTATAGGTATCATCCTTAGAGAAAACATATTCATTTGAAATACTGAGGCTTAATATTCCATCAAGGAGTTTAACAATTTCTTCATTGGCTAAATTCTGGTAAGCTAATGCAGCGCCACGTTCTTTTTTCATCCAGTATTTAATTAACTGTTTTTTCTTGTTCACTATATCCTCAATTGCACTTTTAAATCTTTTAGCAACATCTTTCTGGTTCCCCTTGCTTTTAAGCTCCTTCATTTTATCAACAGCATTGTCCAGTAAATTATTTGCCATAACCAGATGATATTTAATCCTCTCTGCATTGTTTGCTCTGGTCATAAGTACAATTTGCTTCTCGGCTCTTCCTATATCTTCAAGTACCAAAAGTGTATGTAAAGAGTAATTTTTCAGTATTTTACCTGCCTGCTTTTTTTGCTCATACTCCTTCCCATAGCCTTCAATATATTCTTCACTCATTCCAAGAGTACTCACACCAAAAAGTACACGCCCAAAGATTTTTCCAGCTTTATCTGCAGGTGAATCCTCTTCCTTTATAACCAGTGATGTGCAGCTATAAGCCGTGATTAACGAACAGGTGATTAAAACTAACAAGGTCAATTTAATGCTTCTTGAAAAATTTTCCATGTTTCCTTACAACACAACTTCCTGAGTTGAAGAGACTGTGTTATTGCAACCCATAATTTGCTCAAACTGGATGATTAACTTATTAGCTGTCTTGTCCCATGTATTTAATTGTGCGTAATTTATAATTCTTTCCTTCTTCCAGTCTGTCTGAAATGCCTTTATTATTGATTCAACCATTTCCTTTTTATCTTCCAGCTTAAAAAGCAAACCATAATCTTCTGTTGATACAACTTCTTCATTACCTCCAACCCTTGATGTTACAACTGGTAATCCACAAGCCATTGCTTCCAAAAAGACATTTGCCCACCCTTCGTTACTGGTTGCAAGACAAAAGATATCAGAGGCATTGAGCCATTTATAAAGTTTGTTGTGCGGCTGAATACCGGCAAAAACCACATCATTTTTGAGGTCTAATTTCTCAATCATTTTTTGCAGTACCGGTTCATAGTTGCCCTCCAAAGAGCTGCCTCCGACAATCAAGTACATGACATTAGGTATAACTTTTTTTATACTTGGCAAAGCTGAAATAATCCTGTGAAACCCTTTTCTTTCTACAAGACCGCCTACTGAAATCATGATCTTCTTATCCTCCGGCAAACCAAGTTCTTTCCGAAGTTTTACCTTTTCTACTTGCCTGAACTGTTCAATATCAACTCCATTCGGAACAACTATTATTTTTTCTTCAGGGATTTCCAGAGTAGTAACAGTCTTTTTAAGGTCATTGCATACTGTAAAGACCTTTACAGATTTTCTTAAGACATATTTAATCTGAGCTTTAATCAGCGGATATTTTAAAAGCTTCTTTATTGTGCCCCTCACGGTAATAGTAACAGGAGTTTTTAAAAGCCTCCCCAGCAACACAGCACCGAATCCATCAGGGTAAACAAAGTGAGAATCAATAATATCAAACTTAAAGTCTTTATTGAGCTTTCGAGCTGTAACTATTGACGAAATAAAGAAAAATAAACCATCTAAAAACTTGAAAAATCTGGGGATATTAAAAAACCTGGGGTGATATACTTCAATTCCATTCTGTATCTCCAGATAGGGAACTTTCGGTCTATACCCTTTTTTTAATAAGTACCTTGCAAATGGAAACCACGGCACAGGAGCTATGACCTTTGTTTCACAGTATTGTGCAACCCTGCGCATTCTTTCTTTTACAAATATTCCATGGGCTGGCTGTTTGTCATTTGGAAAAACAGAGGTAATAACTAGTATCTTCAATTTTTCATCCTTATAACACGTTCATAAACAGGAAGATATCTCTGGATAATCTTATCCCAGCTTCTTTCTTTATTTACATACATAACAGCCTCTTGTGAAAGGGATTCTTGCAGCGCTGGATTAGAAATAAGCTCACTGAGCGTTTCAGCCAAAGATTCCATGCTATCCGGCTTGAAAAGAATGCCGTTCCCGCCATCTTTAATCATTTCCCTTATTCCCCCAACATTACTTCCTGCAACAACTTTCCCGAGTGCCATAGCTTCTAACGGTTTTAAGGGTGTAACGAGCTCTGTAAGCCTCATACTTTTTCTTGGATAAACAAGGATATCCATAACTGAATAATATCTCCGGATTTCCTGGTGCAGTACCTTACCTGTAAATATTACACGTCCATTTAATCCCTTCTTATCTGTCATTTCACGTATTTTTGTGTATTCCGGCCCCTCGCCCACTAGCAGGAGAACTATATTATTGTTTTTCTTTAATATCTTTGCAAAGGCATCAATAAGTAAATCAATGCCTTCATAATGATAAAAAGAGCCAATAAATCCTAATACCTTTTTCCCTTTTATTTTTGTTTGCTGTGAGAGAAACTCATCGCGTGGGATAGTTGAGAATTGTTTTGTATCTACACCATTAGGGATTATAGTTATTTGTTTTTCAGATATACCGCGAGCAATCATCTCCTTTCTCATTCCCTCTGAAATAGTAAAGATTGCGTCTACCTTTTTAAGGAGCCGAGTTTCAATGAAACGGCTGACCCTGTACTTAAGGGAATCTTCTCTGAACGTTCCGTGGTCAACAGCAGCATCTTCCCAGAATGCCCGTGCTTCATAAACAACAGGAATGTTATATCTTCTGCCGGCTTTCAGGGCTGGTATTCCGTTCAGGCTTGGTGAATGAGCATGGATTACATCGGGCTTTTCTTTTTTGATTACTTCCTCAATTCTCTTCCTTAAAGCATTCACTAGCCGTGCTTCTTTTATAAAAGGAGTGTTCCAGAAACTGTTCTGCCGGGTCCTGTAAATCCTTACGTCATCAATTTCCTGCAGGTCTATGTTGTCAATCCCCTGTTTTGGCGATGTAATACATACCGGCTCAAGACCGAGTTCCTGCTGATACTTCAGGATATAGCTTGTCCTGAACACATATCCGCTGAAGTGTGGCTTGTAATGGTCAAGGATATGAAGGATTTTCACTTGATAATGACTTTTAATAAATTTGATATATTGCTTCTGTTGTTTAAGGCGTCCCAACTTCTGATAGCAAAGTAGTAAGAACCTGCCTTTAAACCGTCTATGACAAAGACCTGTTTGTTTCCGGGCTCTAAAGGCAATGGCTCATTGGATACATTTTGGCCGGCCCACCAGTTTGCATATTCTGGAGGGTTGTATTTATATGTTCTGGTGTCAGGATTAAATTCTAAAGATTCGACCAATTTTCTTTTCGAGTACTTTATTTGATATTTCACAGCGTCCTGAGGCGAAGTCCATTTCAGCACAACTTCCCTGCCTTTGACAGTTGCTGAAAGATCCTGTATTAACAGCGGTGCATCGATATCTGCCCGGGGATATAGCCGTTGATATAAAATTGCCTGCAGCCCTGGATGATCTATAAACCCATAGTCTGCCCAGACTCCGTCTTTATCCCATACCGCCATTCTTATAACTTTGTCCATTCTGTCAAGCCACCTGTCTTCTCCATTTAACAAATAAGACGTTAAATTTACATATAGAGCCATTTTTAATAGTCTGTACTCATGGTCAGACTTAGATTTATCCACCAGGTTATATACATAGGGTAGCCAGAATGCCCAGTGGCCTTTTTTTGTGCCCTCAACATAAGGCTCTCTGTACATAAAATCAGATAATCCTTCAAGGACATCAGAAGCCCTTTCTTTATAGGGACTATTTTCATCTAATTGAAGATAATAGTTGTAGATACCGTCAAATATTATATAGCCGGTCATGAGTCCGGGTTTAAGACCTGTTCTGCCCCCGCTTCCTGACCCGCCCGCAACATAACCCCTATCCCAATTGATATAGATTGTTCTCAAAGGTCTTTTCGGATCAAATTTTTGTTTGAGCAGCCATTCGAAATTTTCGTCCGCCATATCCATAAATGATTTATCTCCGGTGAAATCATACATTGAAGCAAGGGTGTACATTCCCCAACCCCAAACTCTTGGATAAGGACCCATAACAAGATTTACATGGGTTTTCTTTACATACTCAGACCAATCAAGAATTGCTTCTTTGATGCGCTCATCTCCAGTCACATAGTAATAAAGAGGCATTCCGTACCAGTGAGGATGTTCCCACTCAAAAGCAACTTTTGCCAGACTTACTTTGTTCCAATTTTTTTTAGGCTGTTTAATACGCCATTTCCCCCTTCCATTCATTGAAATGTCATAGTCATCAGAGTGAAATACAGACCAGTCGGCATTGTAGCCAAACCTTGCCTCTGCAGAGAGGAAATAGTTCCCTGCCATTGCAACATCACTTCTCTGTCTTAAGAAATTTACAAAGGCTATCTGTGCAAAATCATATTGATTAAGAAATCCTCCCCAACCCCAGTAATGATAACGCCAGACGGTCATGCCGGGGTTACGTCGCCCCATCCTGTATTCCCAGTTATTGGCCTTCGCATATTTTTTTTCGTCTTCAAAAGAGACAAAATGATACAGAGGATAAATTCCGCTTATATTACTGTTATACCACTCAACCGGCGCCTTACCTACAAGAGGATACTGAAATTTTTTCATGGCTGCTACAATGGAAGAAGGCTCTTTAGAGTGGAAATCATACATTATTTCAAACGTATTATGACTTCCATATCTTATCCAGTATCCAACCTCATTTTCCTCAGGCCACAAACCAACAGATAATGTCCCGTCACCTTTCACTTTAAGGCTTTTGGGCCAGTGACCTGCTGTAAAACGAATTCCGACTGTCATCCCTGTGCTGTTATTGTCAATAAAATGTATAAAAGCCACATCAGGATATTCATTTTTTAGACCTCTTGCAAGTTCTCTCGCATTCTTTTTAATCCAGTACCCCTCCTGAACAAAACGAACTTTACCCTTTTTTCTATATTCCAGTGGAATTGGCGCCTTATGATAAAAAGAGTCTCCAGCATATGATTGAGGAAAATTAGAGACAGCCTGATAATAGCTCAATTCATCTTTTTCCTCTGTTAATTGTTCTTCTATAACATCTAAATGTGCGGGTGTTTTGACCTTAAGTCTGCCGGTAACATTGAGTCTTGTAATAAGGGCTAAAGAACGTATATATGAGTGTTTAAACTGTTTTTTGCTTGCATTCCTCAGTGTATATATAACCCTGACTCTTGATTTGTCTTTGTAAAAATGCATCCGAACCGTGTAATCCATTAATTTTTTACCTTTTCGAATATGACTGCCACTGGCCTTAATAACCGCCCTAACCGGCCCGTTCTCCTCAATAACAACAGTTGAATTCTTGTCATTTGAAGCAAAAAATTTATTCGAATTTTTATCAACAGCAACTATGCCTTCAGAATCTCCGCTTGATACAATTTTTTTACCATTGACAACTACGCTGTCAAAGAGATTAAATCCTCTCTTTCTTATTTCAACAGTCATTGCCCCTGTATCAACAACTATCATATCTCCTTTATCATGAGCCAGCTTTCCATAAGAATTACCATTTCCTCTGATAACCTTGATATTATTAGTTGATCTGCCAATCTCTACATCTGTCTGAAAGTCAACAAGCGCCCATCTCACAGAGCCATCCGACCATTTTGCAAGAGTTCTAAATTGATACGAATCAGTTCCATTAAGACCAAGCTGTGGCATACCCTTTTTTTCATAAAGAATACCTTCAGGAAACGGGATTCCCACAGTCACAGGCTCTCCTGACCTGTCAACTCCTGATACTCCTTTTCTTAATGCCTCGTGAACTGTTAATGGAACAGATATATCAGAAGCGTTTACAGGAAGTGTCGATTAGAAAAGTACAAATACTGTTATCAGGAGTTTTTTAATTATGTTCATCTTCCTTATACATCAAGCCAGTTTCTGCACCAGTGTTCAAAAAATAATAAAGCCCATATCTTAGGACTTAAATCTCTTCCTCTTTTCTTGTGATTGTGAAGTATGGCCTCTATTCCTTTTCTGGAGAAAAATCCTCTTTCAATGCTCCTCTTGTCCAATAAAACGTCACTTAAATATGATGATAAATCTTCTTTAAACCATGATGTAATCGGCATATTAAATCCCATCTTTGCACGATTCAATATCTCTTTCGGAAGAATATCTTCCATTGCCTTTTTGAATATATATTTCTTTTCCCCGTTATTAAGTTTCAGCTCATGCGGGATTTTTGCTGCAAATTCAATAAGCTCATGATCCAGTAGAGGCGCTCTTGTCTCAAGAGAACACAGCATGCTTGCCCTGTCAACTTTTGTAAGAATGTCCTCAGCCAGATAGGTTTTTGTATCAAGGTACTGGATTTTACTCAGATAATCATTGTCAGGATAACGGTCATAGAACTGTTTAAAGAAAAGATAATTTTTATTCAGTCCAATTTCTTTTTTCACGTCCCCGCTAAACAGGCTTTCCAGATATCCTGGTTCATCCTGTGTAATCATTCCTGCATATCTCTTAAATCCAGATTCAGAAAGATGCCTTAAGAATCCCTTTCCCTTCATCCCCTGCGGCATGACAGACGAAACACCTCCGAAAACCGCCTTTTTAACAGAAGGCGGTAAAATATCAATTTTTTTATAGTTAAGCGCCCCTGCATATCTGCTATATCCTGCAAAAGTTTCGTCTCCGCCGTCACCTGATAGAACTACGGTAATACATTCCCTTGCCATTTTTGAGACATAATATGTGGGTATTGCTGAAGAGTCGGCAAAGGGCTCATCAAATTCCCAGGCAAGTTTTGGAAGAATCTCAACAGCGTCCGGTTTAACAATCAATTCATGGTGGTCTGTTTTGAAATGCTCTGCAACAAGCCTTGCATACTTAACTTCGTTAAAGTTCTTTTCATCAAAACCAATTGAAAAGGTTTTTACAGGACTTTCGGAATACATGCTCATAATTGCGACTATTGAACTGGAATCCATACCGCCGCTTAGAAACGCTCCTAATGGAACATCGCTGATCAACCGCATTTTCACAGCTTCTATGAGTTTTTCTCTCAGCCCTTCCACCCATTCATCCTCTGAGAGACTATTATCAGGGCTATACTGAACATCCCAGTACTGGTTGATATTAATGCTTATAACCGATGATCTGCCTGCCATCCGAACAGTCATGAAGTGTCCCGGTGGTAATTTATATATATTTTTAAAGATGGTCTTTGGAAATGGTATATATTGATACGTAAAATAGTCACTAACCGCTGACATGTCTATCTCCCTTTTAATATTCCTGTCTGAAATTATTGCCTTTATCTCAGAAGCAAATACAAACCGATGACCGTCATAATAATAATAAAGCGGTTTCTTGCCTAATCTATCACGTGCCAGAAACAGGCTTCTTTTCTTTGCATCCCATATGCCGAAAGAGAACATTCCCCTCAATTTTTTCACACAATCATATCCATATTCTTCATAGGCATGAATTATTGTCTCAGTATCACTTTTTGTTTTAAATCTGTGCCCTTTATTTTGAAGGTCCTGCCTGAGATTTTTGAAGTTATATATTTCCCCGTTATAAGTAATCCAGATAATGCTGTTCCTTCGATTGCCCTCAGGACAGGCCTCATTTGACATCGGCTGTGCACCGGTATCAAGATCAATTATGCTGAGGCGCCTGTGTCCTAATGCTACAGGACCATTAATATAGATACCCTCGCCGTCAGGGCCCCTGTGGATCATCATATTAATCATGTTTTGAAGAGTAGCCTTTTCAGGA
>SDBV01005553.1_pt1 | contig 17763 bp, 12 predicted proteins | sample 2277081 | NCBI WGS metagenome assembly SDBV01 (sample SAMN10402039, study PRJNA504765) | marine sediment metagenome | isolation source: marine sediment core GS10_PC15, 223 cmbsf | place: Arctic Ocean: Southern Knipovich Ridge | collected 2010 | reverse complement strand
CGGCGCGTATAGTAGCCATCTCGCTCCGCGAGATGTGGCCATCAAGACCCCAGACTGGTTCGGGCTACATCTCGCGGAGCGAGATGGCTACTATACGGAAGTAATTCCTATACGAGTCCTTAGGGCCGCTTCCGACGAAATCAAAGTCGAAGAATTCGCCGTCGAGCAACTGGCTGAATCCATCTTCTTTTTGCGAGTGTTCCTCGCCTTCGTCGGGCGATCGGTCGTCATTGTCGCCATCAGCGGTTGAGCCCTGAGGCCCATCGCCTTCACCCGCAATACCCGGAGGAGGTGGCTCCGCTCGGTTGACATGAATAACCGAAATCAGAGCGTCGCCCGCTTCGGAGGCTAGTGCTAAGGTTGAAGTTCGTGTTCCGTCTTGGATTTCGGAAGCAACCAGTTTCATCGCAGTGAACCGCGCTGATGGGACGGAAGGCGTTTGTAGGTCGCCACCGAATCCACTATCTGTACCGGACAACAGCGAGACCTCTCCACCACTGTGGGCAACGATCAGATCGAGATGCGAATCGAAGTTGGCGTGAGTGACCACTGCGTCGACCGGTCCGGTTCCTCCGGACAACAGTGTCCTGGCCTGGCTCACATCGCCGGTTGACATGCCCTGGGAAGCGGCCCACTCGGGATACACGTTGAGTCCGTGCTCCTCATTTCTGACCTTGTATTTGGCGGCCGCGTCGGTGATTACCCAGGCATTTTCCTGCTCGATGGATGCCACGGAGGCGTGCTGAGAAAGGAGGATCCCGTGCGTTGCGAATTCCAGGCGCAAACGGGCCAAACCGGCGTCAGGGTCGGCATCAGAGTGGGCATCAGGATTGGCGGCGAGGTCCAAGTCGTCTCGAAGCGCCAGGCCGAGAGGGAATGATGGCATCTCATGTTCTTCAAACGTCCCGTCTTCTTGTTTCATCAGGACCGACAGAGTATTGCCCGATTCGTTAGCCACTGCCAGATCAAGATCCCCATCGAGATCGAAATCTCCAATCGCCACGGTTTCGGGGCCCCTCATCCCCGAATACGTTTGGGCATCCTGAAACGCGCCGTCGCCCAGCCCCAGCAGGATGACCACCTCATCCTCCCGGCTGACGGCGGCCAGATCCAAATGGCCGTCGCGGTTGAAATCCGCGGCCGCCAGCTCGTCGACGATGTAGTACACTGGCACCGGCGACTGCTCCCGAAACGTGCCGTCGCCTTGGTTCATCAGGATCGACGCGTCGCGGGAATCCTCATTGCCGGTGGCTAGGTCCGGAAACCCGTCGTCGTTGAAATCACCTTTAACGATAAACTCCGAAACGTCTCCTACGTCGTATTCCTGCCCCGCCTGCTGAAACGTCCCGTCGCCCTTTCCGAACCGCACCGAAACGGTGTCGCTCGAGTCGTTTGCCGTGGCCAAATCCAAGTTGCCGTCGTGGTTGAAGTGTGCCAGGACGACGCTGTGGGCACCATCGGCGCCCGGATTACCTCCGACGGGAACTAAGGCGCTCTGGCGGAAGTCACCTTGGCCGTCGGCAAGCCACACGGCTACCGCGTCCCATTTCTTGACCGTGGCAGCCACGTCGAGGAGGCCATCCTTGTTCAGGTCAGCCACCGCCATGGATCGCAGCCCGATGCCGTCGATCTTGTTCGGATCTACATTATTCGGCACTTTCGTGAGTCGGAGTTTCCTCGGAGGGGAGAATGTGCCGCTTTCGGCGCCGCAAAAAATCCAGACATGGCCGTCGCGGCCCGGCACGACGAGATCCCAACGGGTGTCGCCATCGAAGTCCCCTGCGGTCATCACCCCGGGCTCTTGTCCGATCCAGGTGATCGAGGTAAGCTGAAACGTTCCATCCCCAAGGCCGAGCAAGAGCGAAACGTTCTTCGACGAAGCGTTTCCTACGGCCAGATCGAGATGGCCGTCCCCGTTGAAGTCCGCAGCGACAATCGCCCCCGGCGCTTCCCCAGTCAAATACGACGTTTCCTGTTTCTGGAAGGTGCCGTCGCCGAGACCCAGCAAGATCGACACGTCGTTCGACCAGCTATTGCCGGTGGCCAGATCCTGAATCTTGTCGCCGTTGAAGTCTCCCATGGCAATAGCCCACGGCTGGGCCTCGACTAGTCTCATCAAAATGACACCTATCTCGGGCAGGATAACTGTTTGCCGAGCGCACCGATCGGCGTGCGAGCATCGTCCCTAGGTTCATTTCATATGAATCTTCGCCCGCGCGGGTCCCAAAGAATGGCCCGTTTTTTTCCCGCGCGTGTCACAGGAGGGCATGCAATGTCACTCTACCTAATAGAGGCGGCTGTTGTCTGGTTGGAGTTGCGCAACAGCCGATCGGCTGACCAGCTAACCCGAGAGTATTGGGCCGGCAGCAGGCACGTGTGAAGAAGTATGATCGACTGAGACTGTGATCCGAGGACAAGGTCCCATGCGCACTGATGAGATTACCGGGGCCGTCATCAATTCAGATTGCGTCACGAACGATCCCGCCAAGATCGACGCGGCATTGGTCTCCGGGCAGCAGGTGGAATACGTCAGCCGGGCTCGTGCGCGGCGCTTGGCCTGCGGGACTAAGCGTACGCAGTGGAGCGTCTTGGCCGAGGCCCCCGCCGTATTTCTGGTCATCGACGGGGTCCGTTACGGACGAAGCGGAATCGAATCGCCGATCAGCTTCCCAGTGCGCGCGTCGAGCGTCTCGCTGCTGCCGATCATCGCAGGTTAGTTTTAGTCGAGAGTCCCGAAGACCAATGAAACAAATACCACCTGGCAGACTGAACTCAACGACCTCGGAATCTCCGCAGAGGAAGAACCATCCGTTGAGGTGTCCGATGTGTGGAGCCCGGCCGCCAAACCACGGCAACCTGGTCGGCCGAGTGATCGCCTGCCCTACGTGCAGCGGCTATTTTTGCGCAGCGGAAAGGCCAAGAGAGCCGGAAGTTTGAAGGGGGCCAATGTAGGCCGTTGGCAACGGAACTGAGGAGCCAAGACAATTGATTGCTCCCGTTGACGGGAGGAAACAGGGGAGAGCACCCCGATGCGACCGACGCGACGTGTTCGCTGCGGACCAGCACCATCTGGGTCGTTCACACCGCTTAACACGATACGAAAAGGAGGGAGACTTCAGCCAACTACCTGCCCCGTGCCGGTCTTGCAGTTCTGTGTTTTGCTTTGGTAACGAAAACTTCTTTCTTGGGAGAGACGAAGCATGAGATCATCTTCATTCTTTGGCCTTGGCCGTCGCAGGACTTCTGGAAGGGGATTCGTCGCGAAGATGGGACGAAGGAACCACCATCTAAAGTTCGAGCCGCTGGAAGACCGCAGGATGCTGTCCGTCACACTTCAGTGGCAGGGAACCTACGAGACCGGCATCTTCGGCGGGTCGGCTGCCGAAATTGTCAGCTACGATCCGGACAGCGAGAGGCTTTTCGTGACCAACGCCGAGGATCAGACCGTGGACGTGCTGGACATTAGCGACCCAACCGAACCGGTAGCGGCCGACGGGATCGACCCGATCGACGTTTCGGGAATTGGGGACGTCCCCACCAGTGTGTCCGTGCCCGGCGGGGAGCTGGTCTTCGATAGCGGAGACGATTTCGAGCAGATCACCGCGGTCGCCTTGCCCGACGGCTTCAACTCCAACAACGACGAAAACGATTCGCTCGACAAACGCAGCGATGACAAGGGGCCGGAACCGGAGTACGTCGTCGTCGGTCAGATTGGCGAGAGAACCTATGCGTTTGTCGGTCTGGAACGGGTCGGCGGCATCATGGTCTACGACGTGACGGACCCGCATAACGCGTCGTTCGAGTCGTACGTCAATACCCGCGACTTCGATCCTGAGCTGGATCCAGAAGACGCGGGAGACCTGGGGCCGGCGCGACGGACTGGAGGTAAGTGCTAGCAATATCGCCGAGATTACGGTCTATGCTGGGGGCGGCAACGACGTGGCCTACCTGTATGATTCTTCCAGTGACGACACTTTCGTCGGCATGCCGGACTACGCCACAATGTACGGCGACGGATTTCACAACCGGGTGTGGTCCTTCGACGAAGTTCATGCCGAAGCGGAGGCAGGCGGGGTCGACGTGGCCAGGCTATACGATTCCCCTGGCGACGATACCTTCGATGCGGTCCCGGAGCATGGGACAATGTACCGCACTGGGGAGTACTACAACCGGGCCAAGTTCTTCGAGGGCGTCCATGCCTACGCTACCGCGGGCGGCAAGGACCTGGCCCAGTTACATGGCTCAGCCGACAGCGATACGTTCTACGCCGCGCCGGGCGAAAGCGCGATGTACATCCCCGGACGGTACTTCAATCGTGCCAAGTTCTTTGAGGAAGTTCTCGCCGACGCGATAGCCTTGTACCATGGCGGCCTCTTCACCACGCTACCCGACGGCAGCATCGACGACGGCACCGAAATTGAGGTGGAAGACGCCGGGGCGGCCTACTTGTTCGATGGCCAAACCGGCGAGTTGCTCCAAACGTATATGAGTCCTGCCCGCACGGAAAACGCTCAATTTGGGTATTCTGTGGCGGCCATCGGCAACAACGTGCTGGTCGCAGCGCGTTGGGATGACACAGGTGCCGAAGGAGCCGGCGCCACCTACCTGTTCGACGGCGCTACCGGGGAAATCTTGCATGTCTTCACGAGTCCCACTCCATTTGTCGGCGAGGAATTTGGATTCAGTGTAGCCGCCTTGGGCAACGACGCGCTGATCGGGGCCCGCTGGGACAACCGCTGGGACGACCTGGGCGATGGCAGCGGTGGAGCCGTCTATCTGTTCGATGGAGCCACCGGGCAATTGCAACAGACCGTGGCCAATCCCTCGCCCGGGGCGTGGGACGCCTTCGGTATCTCGGTTGCCGCATCAAACGACCAGGTTATCGTGGGAACACAAACCGGCAACGTGGCCTACACGTTTGAGCGCATCGCCGAATCGCGCACCGTACTGACAGACGCCAACGGCGAGTATCGCTTCGCGGAGCTGGATGCGGGCACCTATCGTGTCCTGGAGGACTTACCGGACGGCTACGTGCAGACACTTCCCGGCGGCAGCGGCACTTACATGGTTGACGTTGCACTGTCGGTCGAGCCGCCGCAAGGGGTCCTGGCCAACGATGCCGATCCGGAGGGAGACGAGTTAACCGTCCGGAAGGTCAACTCACCACGGCACGGGACGCTTACGCTGTTGCCAGACGGGTCCTTCACTTTCACACCCGATCCGGACTTCCACGGCTCCGACAGCTTCACCTACCGGGCCAACGACGGGCAGGCTGAATCAAACGTAGCCACAGTCCACGTGACCGTCACCATCAACGCGCCCAACTCTCTGAGGGACAATCTGCGCATCACCGAGGTGAATTTCCATCCGTATCCTCCCACGCCGGACGAACGGGCCCTGGGACTGACCGATCGCGAGGCCTTCGAATTCATCGAACTTCAGAACACGCGTGACATGCGGCTCGATATCAGCGGGGCGCAGTTTACCGAGGGCGTCGAGTTCGAGTTGCTCGGCGTGCCGTTGCTGGCCGCGGGTGAATACGCCCTGCTGGTAAAGGACCGGGCCGCGTTCGAGGCACGCTACGGCCCGGAGTTGAACGTTGTTGGCGAGTATCGCGGCGATCTACACAACAGTGGCGAGCGCATCATGATGAGGGACCCGTTCGATCGGACGATTCTCGACTTTCAGTACGACGACGGGGACCGCTGGGACGACAGTCGGTGGCCGCGCTGGGCAGACGGTTTCGGCAGCACGTTGGAGGTGATGGACACCAACGGCGACTACAACGACGGTGGCAACTGGCAGGCGAGTGCGGAATACGGCGGTTCGCCGGGACGCCCGGGCAGTGGGGAAGTCGGGAGCGTCGTGATCAACGAGGTCCTCAGCCACAGCAACCCGCCGCTTACCGACTCGGTGGAGTTGCACAATACGCTGGACTATTCGATCGACGTCGGCGGCTGGCACCTCAGCGATTCGGTCAACAGCTTGCGGGCGTTCCGCATCCCCGACGGCACGATCATCCCCGCCGGCGGATATGTGGTGTACGACGAGCAGGATTTCAACTTCGCGTTCGACAGCGCGCGTGGGAATCATGTATGGTTGACGGCAGCCGATGCGGAGGGCAACGTTACCCAATTCGTGGACCACGTCGAGTTCGGCGCGGCGCTAGCGGACGAATCATTCGGGCGCTGGCCCAACGGCCAGGGCGACCTGTATCCCATGCGCAGCCTGACGTTGGGGAGCGAGAACAGTGGCCCCCGTGTTGGCCCGATCGTCATCAGCGAAGTAATGTACCAGCCGCCGGATCCTCCCGAGGGCGTCGACCCCGGCGAGTTGGAATTCGTCGAGATCTTTAATCCCACTGCAGAGGAAATCAATCTGACCGACTGGCAGATCCGCGGTGGGTTGAGGTTTGACTTTGCCCGCGAGGCGAAACTATCTCCGGGTGAGGCAATCGTGGTTGTCGGGTTCAATCCTTCGAATGGTGCCGCACTAGACGCATTCCATGATTTCTACTTGATTTCTGCTCCTGTGCGGATCGTCGGCCCTTATGGCGGCAACCTCGACGGCGACGGTGATACGGTGAGGCTGATGCGCCCCGACTATCCGCCCTGGTGGGAACCGCACCACTGGCCGCACGTGGTGGAAGACACGGTGACCTACGACAACGAAGAGCCATGGCCCGCCAGCGCGGACGGCGGCGGTGACTCGCTGCAACGCCGGGCAGTGGACTTGTGGGGACTTGATCCCGACAGTTGGGCCGCCGCAGCTCCTTCACCCGGCTTTATCGATCTGATGGTGGGGACTCTGGCGATCACGGAAATCAACTATCACCCACATGATCCCACGCCCGACGAGTTGAACGTCGACCCCACTTTCAGGAGCGAGGACTTCGAGTTTATCGAACTGCTCAACATCGCCGGCAGGCCGGTGGATCTGACGGGAATGCGGTTTACTCAAGGTGTTTTGTTCGATTTCCCGGAAACTAGCTTGGCCCCGGGCGAGCGGGTGCTGGTGGTGAGAAACCAAGCGGCCTTCCAGGCCCGGTACGGCGCCGGCATCGACGTGCTCGGCGAGTTCTCCGGGGCCTTGCACGATGGGACTGACCGAAACACCCTGATCAGTTCCGACGGTCAGGAGATCCTCTCGTTCAGTTACCAGGACTCGGCCCCATGGCCGCAGCGGGCGGACGGCCAAGGCAGCTCGCTGGAACTGATCAATGTTCATAGCAGCGCTGGCCGGGGCGCTAGCTGGCGTGCCAGCACGCAGTACGGCGGTTCGCCCGGCTCGGCCGGCGTGGGACCGCTCGACGAAGTGCTTATCAACGAGGTGCTCGTGGACGGTAATGACACGGCAAGCGGCGGGGTCGAGCTTTACAACCATGCGGGCGGCCAGATCGACGTCGGCGGATGGTATCTGAGCAACTCCGGTAGTGACCCGCGGAAGTTCCGCATCCCCGACAGCACCGTGATCGAAGCCCGCGGCTACGTGGTGTTCTCGGGAGCGGATCTGCTGTCTGCACCGGGCGGAGGGTTGATGTTCGACGGTCTCCACGGTGATCAGGTGATGTTGCTGAAGACAGACGACACGGGGAAAACAACCCACTTCGCCGACCACGTCCAGTTCGGCGCCCTTCGCCCCGGGGAATCTCTTGGCCGTTGGCCCAACGGTCTCGGCGATTTCACTCCGATGATCAGCCCCACGATCGATCCCGAACATCCTGAGAATGGCGAGAATAGCGGTCCTCGGGTCGGCCCTTTGGTCATCAGTGAGCTGATGTACCACCCACGCGAGACCGACGATACGATCGAGTAGAATGATCTCGAATACATCGAGATCTACAATCCCACCGCCGAGAGGGTCGATCTGACCGGCTGGCAACTCGACGGTGGCGTCAGGTTCGACTTCGCAGCCGGCACGCTGCTCGCCCCGCAGGAAGCCTTGGTGGTGGTGCGCTTCGACCCGGGCGCAATACCGGTAGATGGGGCCGAGACGCATACGACGTTTAAGCTTCATTACGGCACAAGACCCTGGGTGGATATCGCGGGCGGATACGAGGGCAGCCTGAGTAACCGTGGCGACAACGTGCAATTGCTGCGTGCCGGCGACCCCTTGCCGGAGGAACCCGACTTGGTTCCCCTCTGGCTGGAAGACGAGGTGGTCTACGAAGACGAAGCGCCATGGCCGGCGACGGCAGACGGCTTTGGCTACTCGCTTCATCGGGAGACGGCGGACGGTTGGGGTAACGACGTCGCTAGTTGGACGGCCGCCGCGGCTTCGCCCGGATCGGTCGAGCGGCCCCCGGACACGCTGGCGATCACGGAGCTGAATTACCATCCTCACCGGCCTACGCAGTCCGAACTCGCCGTGGACCCGAATTTCACCAGCGACGAATTCGAGTTCGTCGAGTTGCTCAACGTGGCCGGGCAGCCCGTCGAGCTGGGCGGAATTCGGCTTACCGAGGGTGTCATCTTCGAGTTCCCCGCCATGGCACTCTCGCCCGGCCAACGCGTGGTGGTGGTGAAGAACCCGGCGGCGTTCGACGTGCGCTACGACACGGCCGAAATGCTTGTCGCCGGCCAGTACGAGGACGCCCTGGACGACGATGGTGAGCGGATCACACTGGCTGACGGCGCGACCCAGGCCGTCCTCAGCTTCCGCTACGACGACTCCGGCGACTGGCCCGCCCGGGCAGACGGCCAGGGAAGCTCCCTGGAGATGGTCGATCCGGCCGGCGACTACCACGATCCCGACAACTGGCAGGCCAGCAGCCGCTACGGCGGATCGCCCGGCAACATCGCACTTTCATTTGCCCAACGCGACGTGGTGGTCAATGAGGTGCTGGCCACCGGTGCGCCGCCGCTGCTGGACGCCATCAAACTGTACAACACGGCCGATCGCTCAATTGACATTGGGGGATGGTACCTGAGCAACTCGGGCGACGACTATCAGAAGTATGAGATCCCTCTGGCGGGTACGTACGGCAGGGCCTGAGCGACGGAGGAGAGGACATCATACTGGCGGATCGGCTTGGCCAGACGCTGTTCGAGTTCCAGTACGACGATCGCGAGGATTGGCCCGAGTGGCCGGACGGCGGGGGCGCCTCGCTGGAGCTGATCGAGCCGATGGCAGCACCCTTCTCCGATCAACAGCGCACCGAGTTTCTCAGCGATGGCGGGAACTGGCGTCCCAGCGCTCGGTTCGGGGGTTCGCCCGGAACGGCCGATGAGGAGATCAGCGGCGAGGTCCTTATCAACGAGGTGCTTTCTCACGTCGAGGCTCCCGTCCACGACATGATTGAGCTCTACAACCCCACGAATCAACTCATCGACTTAGGCGGATGGCGGCTCAGTGAAGCGGTTTCGCATCAGTTTAGACCGGGCACGCAACTCAACCCCTTTGGCACGTTGTTGGTGTTGTCGTTTGACCCAAACAACGCAGACAATGCTGACCGCGCAGCGGCTTTTCGTGCAACATATGGGCTGGGGGACTGGGTAACTCTGGTCGGGGGCTACGACGGGAGGCTTAGCAACCGGGGTGAGCAGCTTCGATTAACCCGCGCAGATGGCACCCTCGAAGATGAAGTCGATTACGACGACCATGCGCCGTGGCCAATCCAGGCCGACGGTCGGGGCAGTTCGCTGCTTCGACGAGAAGTAGCTGCCTGGGGGAGCGACTCCGGAAGCTGGACCGCGCTGCCACCGACGGCCGGAGCGACAACCTTTCCGGTCCCGGAGACAACAGAAGTCGTGGGCCGCTTCGTCTACTACAACAACTCGACCTTCGACGGCAACGACCCCGCTGCCAATCGCCGGGATGATGACGCGATTGCTCACGACAAACAGCCGCTCTTGTCCGGGCAGACGGCTACGTTTGCCAACTACACAAGCTACACAGGTGGTATCAACGGAGTGATGATTGACATGGCCCACCTCGTCGCGAACCTACCGGAAGGAGCCATTCCGGGTGTTGACGAGTTCCAGTTCCGTGTTGGCAACGACAACGATCCAGCCAACTGGGCCATTGCGCCCGCGCCCTCTATCGTTACGGTCCGCCCGGGCGAGGGTGTCCAAGGCTCCGATCGGCTTACCGTGACTTGGCCCGCCAGTACCATCGAAAATCAATGGCTGCAAGTGACCGTGCTGGCCACGGACCGCACGAGTCGGGTCGAAAATGACGTGTTCTATTTCGGCAACGCCATCGGGGAGTCGGGAAACTCGGCGACCGACGCGAAAGTCGAGTTTGCCGATATGCTCCGGACCCGGGAGAATCAGCGAAACTTCCTTAACCCCGCGCCGATCGACTTCCAATTCGACTCCAACCGCGATGCGCGAGTCAACGTTGTGGACATGCTCATTGCCCGGAATCAGCGAACCCACTTCCTCAACGACCTGAAACTGATCAGCGTGCCGGGCGGCAAGGCCGCTGGGAAAGATGCGGCCGAAAACCCAGAAGCGTCCGGCCGCAACGTGGCCCCGCAACAAGCAGGCGCGCCATCGGGGCCCGTCCTGCCCAAGTTGGACTGGCTGTTCGAGTACGAGCAGACGCATGCAAGTCGACGGCCGTCGGATTCTGGCAAAGATGCGGCGAAACCCGAAAGCACGCCCGCCCTTGACGTTGTCTTTAGGCAGTTCGCCGAGCAGCGGAGCAGGCATCGGAGAGTTTCGTTGGGCAAGTTGGACTGGTTGTACGAGTTCGAGCAGAATAACGCCGGAAACCGTGCGGATAAGAAGGATTCGTTGCCTGAAGAAACTGTTGACCAACTGTTGCGATAGCCCAGCACTGGCGGACTCCGGGCGGGCGACGTTTTACGCCGTTTGTGCCGGGGCGTGTTCGGCTTCGTACTGGTCGGGTGATTGGTAACCGAGGGTTTGGTGAATCCTTATCGGATTGTAGGAGGTTTCAATGTACTTGAACGCAACGGTGTCCCGTCGGGTCGATCGTGAAGGTGAACATGTCCTGTTCGCCGGCTTAGAGCCCGGTGCCACCATTGACACCCTCGGGCGGGGCCTCGAAGTCGGTGGCGAACTCCCGAACCACGGTCAGCAAGTCGGCCTTGAACAGCCGAGTGTAGCCGGTGACCGGCTCTGCCTGCACAAATTGTGGGAGGCGACTCCGTCGGCGACGGCCGTGTTACAAACTTGTTGCGCCCCAAGCGATCCATCTCGCGTAGAATACGGGCATAACGAAGGCGACGTGGCCTTCGGCCCGGACCGGTTCCGGGTAGGGCGCGTTCCGAAAAAACTGCCACCTGGGGCGGGTTTATTGGGGCGGGCCAAATTCTCGCCAGATTCTTTGCAAGATGGAGAAGAAACGATGAAGCTTCAAGACATGCTGGCCGTGCTCGCCGCGGCCGCCGCGACCATGGCGTTTACGCTGGTCACCTTCGGGCCCGAACGGGTCGGGGCAACCGACCAGCCCGAGGCCGTCACGCCAACCATCGTTCGGCCGAAGCTGACCGTCGAAGGGTGTGTGTTCACGCTGAAGACCGACCAACCGGCCTACGCGCCCGACGAGACGCCCACGCTTCTGATCACGGCCGTCAATCCGACGGACCGGGCGGTCGAGACGGCCGTGTGGGTCAATATCTCGGCCTCCAGCCCGGCCTCCCGGATTTCTCGCGTGATGGTCCTCCCCAAGCCACTCTGGTCGAGTGAGAAGTGTGTCGTGAGCCTGAAACCGGGCGAAACCAAGACCGTCACGCTGGCCACCGATGCCAAGCTGCCGGCCGGCCAAATGATCTCGATTACGCTTAGCGACAAGGACCAGGCGGTGATCGCAGATCTGTTGAGCGTGCAGAACAATACTCAGTCGCCATCGGCCAAGGGAGTCCTGCCTGAAGCACTCCTGCCCATGGTACAGGCCGCCGAAGAGCAATGAGCTACTCCGCTACTGCGGCCCGATATCGTGTACCGGTCGGCGTGCTGATCGGTCTGGTGGCGTCGGTTGCCGTGCTGTCGCGTTTCGACGGCGGCGCCTCGGTCGGCATGGTCGGCGGACCGCTGGTGAGCGATTGCGACGGAGCGATCCGCCAGCTCGTGATCCACTACGTACCCGAAGCGGCCGAGATGGCTTTGCCCACCTACCGCGATTTCCTCGGCCGGCTTCCTCCCGACGTGACGGTCCACATAATTTGCTCGGATCGCTCGGCGTTTGACGAGGTGGTTGGCCGGGTGGGAACCGTCGAGTGTGAGCTCTCGCCGGTGATCGTGGGCCATGCGATCACCACCTGGTCCCGGGACCGCTGGCTGGCCTTGGCGCCGGCCCACGACGGCGCGACCACCGTATTGCTGTGCCCGCGGGGTGAGCAGGGCGCCGAGATTTGGCCGGCCCGGGCGGGAGACCAGCGGGTGGGCGACGACCTGGCGGCCTGGCTCGGCCCGAGGGTCGGCTGCAAGCGGAGCGACCTCTTTTTCGACGGCGGCGATTTTGTCTCCGACAGCGAAACCGTCTTCGTCACCCCGGCCGTGCTGCGGCGGAATCTTCAACGGACGGTCGCCACACGAGAGCAACTGTTGGCGCGTCTTTCGGCCGTCTTGCGGCGCAAGGTGGTATTGCTGCACGACGCGCCGCAGCACCACGCCGGGATGTTCATGATGCCGGTGGGCGATCGGACCGTGCTGGTCGGCGACCCGGCGGCGGCCGAGCGACTCCTTGCCGACCGGGCGGACGTTGACGTTGCCGACCTGTGCCAAGGCGAGGGTCCCGACTTTACCGCGGCAACGATTGCCCGATTCGACGCGGTGGCCCGGCAGTGTCGATCGGCCGGCTACCGGGTGGTCCGCATCCCGATCGTCCCCGGCGGCGACGGACGAACGTACCTCACTTATCTCAACGCCATCCTCGACCGGCGCGACGGCCGCCGCATCGTCTACATGCCGGTCTTCAGCGCCGCCGAGGCACTCAACCGCGCGGCGGGCAAGGTATGGGCCGAGCTCGGCTTCGAGGTCCGCCCGGTCAACTGCGACGCCTGCTACCCGCACTTCGGTAGTCTCCGCTGCCTGGTCAACATCTTGTCCCGAAGTAACGCCACGGACACCGTTTTCGCTGGGAGCACGGGCGCGGCAAGTTTTTTCACTCCCAGGGTGACGGATGGCGCCAATCCGCTACGGGCGACAAAGCGCCCCGTCCGCTTGTTGGCCGAAGTCACCAGTGGCCTTCCCCACGGATCGTGGACGCCCGGAAAGCGACTGGCTGATGGAGGGTTATTGGAGGGTTGGGCCCCGGGCCAACTGCCAGACCCGCCGCGAATTTCCGTAAGTCGTTGCGGGAAGTTCACTTACGAAGTAGGCCCGGAAGGAGTTGAACCTCCGACCAAGGGATTATGAGAACAAGCAGCACCGATTTCGCAACCTCCAATCATCCAGGCACTTCCGCAATCAAGCCCTTTTCCACCAACGACTTACAACGCTGTCTACTTCCGCCACTTCTCCGGACTTCTGCCCGCCGTGTCGGTTGAAAGAAGTCATTTCCTGTGAATCCACAAATGCCGTTTGGGCGTCGTCGTGCGGACTCCAAGTCCGCAGGTCGGATACATTCTCAAATACCAAGTGTCCGAATGGGGATTATCGGGGGTGCGACGGTCACCGGCAAGGGCAACTTGGTACACTCGCTCTTGGACAGCCGCAATCGCCCATCCCGGAACGGAAACCGCCCAACCCCACTTATTCACCCCCCACCAAACGCCCCGAAGCCTTTTCCGGGATATTCATCGCGCAGACCCGATTTCGGTCCCACATCGCCGCCGGTGCCGCACCAAAGCAAAGGCGGTGGACGCTCATCTTTGGGTCAACCGTAAAAGGATGACCGCACTTGACGCTCTATCCAGGCAAACACCAAGTCCTTGGAAATCCGATTCTCGCCGAATAGCCCCGTCGATGTCAAGGGTTTCAAGTTGTCACTTCTCCCTAAGCACAGAAGAGTTGCCAGGGTGAAATAGAGTGTCCTGGAGTCCCAAAAGAAAAGGTGGCAATGGTGGCTTCACTGGAGTTGCGGTAGGAGTCCCGCTCAGAGTTTTTTGGAAATAGTTTCTTGGTTTCAAATTATGTAACGGGAACGGGCGCGGTGACACCGGCTCGGCGTTCGCGATCTTGTTGGCAATGCCTACTTATTCAACCAGCGAGGACACGTTCACACCGACGTATCCCGGGACCGCTTGCCCCAGCGTCACGTTCTCACTCCGTCGTTCACATTAGTCGGGGATGTTGTCGTCTTCGCCGTCCCGCCGGTCTGGTCAAGTATGGACATTCCCGTTCACCGCCGAGGGCGTCGCAGGTGTGGAGTGAGCCCACAGACGAGTTGCGGATATCGCCCTCAACGCCCGATGATCGCCCTTTCGTCCTGGCGAATGTGAGCAGGACTAGCCACGATCGCTGCGCAGGCGGAGATGGGTACCGTAGGACTACTGGTCTGGCGGCGCAGGCCCCACTCCAAGGCAGGTGGGCGTCACCATCCTCGGCCGTAGAGAGACCTGTGGACCGCGAACGTCGCCACGCTGCGCGAGGTGATCGGCCGTGGCCAGACCACACGATGTTGTCGAGAAGCGGACGACGCGATGCCGGCCGAGAAGTGGCGCTCGGTAGTGCCGAAATATGGCCGATTGCCGACGTAGCCACGGTCCAGCGCGGCCTGTCTCGCGGCTTGCTGCCGTCGACGGTAGGCTTGCTGGCAGGCGAGCAACTGCTGGCGAACACGCTCGCGTGCTGCTTGTTGATGCCGGGCGAGCTGCCGTTCTCCCCGGAACTTCACCAGGAACTCCCGCAATTCGACCGTCGACATGCCGACGATTCTGGCCTTTAGGGCTTCCAGCTCTTCCTGGTCGTCTTGCACGGTAGCGGCATAGTACTTTTCCCACCAGATGATCGGCTCTAGCATGACGTCACTTTGCAGGATTTCCGCTCTGGTTGCCGCGTCAGGAACGGCCGGTTTCGGGCTCTCCACAGACGCCGGCGACGGCGTCGTCACGAGGCGACCTCCGCCGTCGCGCTCCTCCGCCACGGCAAGGTGCGCGCCGAAAACAAATACGCCCACGGCCGAAAGCAGCCGACCCGCGTAACAGACTCGGTTTGAAGCAATCATCGCATACCTCCCAATGGAATCAGACTTGCCAACGTCCAATCTAAGTGAATGGAGGCCGCCACGGCAGGCCTTGGGTCCGCGGATTGATGTCCGTCGGCACCAGAAATGGACGGTCGAGAACGGTTTGTAACGATTGGGTATTTTGGTGGGTTGCCGGTTTCGAGTACAATGGCAGTATCCTTCAGTTCAACCGAAAGGAACACCTACCGATGGCCCGCTCCCATTGCTTCCGATTGGTAATGATGTTACTGATTACGTTGCCGATGCCGCCTCTGGCCTTTGCCGCCGAACAAATATCGGAGCGCTGGAAACTCACGCCAGCCGATAATCCGAAGTGGTACGTGTTGGACGGCCACAGCCGACTTTCCGGCGAACCGACTCCTTCGTGGTGGTCGCCACAGCGCGACGGCGAAACGTTGTTCTTTGCTTGCTCTCAAACGCTCGGTGGATGCAAAGACGATCGTTTTCGGGTAGTTTTCGAGTTTCCAATTCTGCCACAAGGCCAGCCCTAACGAAGATACCTAATCACCGTGGACTTGCTCACGCCCATGGCGGTGGCAATCTCCAGCAGTTTCAGTCCCCGCTCTCGCAGTTGCCGGGCCCGTCGCGGTTGGGCCTTGGTTGTTCCTGGGAGCCGGCCTCGATACTTGCCCAGCTTCTTGGCGACCAAGATGCCTTCTGCTTGCCTTCTCCTCCTCCATTCCATCTCCATCTCGGCAAACATGAAGAGCATGGTGGACATCGCCTTGCCCATGATGCCCTTCACCTCAAAGCCAGGCGTAAGGACCACGATCCTGACGTCCTTCTCCAGCCAGCCTGCCACAGTGATCATACCATCGAGCATGTTCCTGGCGACCCGGTCGAGGTGGAAGCGGATTATTGTGGTGACCCGGCCAGCGCCTACGTCCTTTTGGAGCCGGAGAAATCCCTTTCGGTTGAGGTGCTTGCCGGTCTCTCGGTCTTCATACCACCTCATCCCAGACTCATCTTGCCCATTCTCAGTGAGCCATTTCCGGATTGCCTCGTACTGGCCTTCCGGATTCTGGTCCTTAGAACTGACGCGTACCAAGCGGCCGATCTTCGACATGGTAGTCTCTCAAAGGTGTCATCTGGAGTTTACTCTTTTTGGAACCGCCTACCGCCCTATAAAACATGGTGTTTCAAGCCGCTTTTCGCGAACCACCCTATTTGAAACCATTGCCACCACATAAGGATCATCCCCCGAGCCCTTTCTTCAAACGGAAATAGGTGGCCCGGCTACGCCCCGACTCAGACACGAAGTGCCGAATCTGGTCCTTGACGGACTTCGGATGTCGTTGAATTGCCTGTTTCAGACACCGGAGCTCCTGCCGGCGGCTGCGAACCGGCTCGACAACGTTGGGTTGGGGGAGTAGCTCTTGTAGCTGATTCTTCACCAGGGGCTCCCAGGACACGTTTGCCTGCATGGCATACTGAACTGTCCGGAAGATCGGTATCAAAAGTCTCATATTCAGGCGGCGATTGGCATTGCCTGAGACATAATCGACTACCGCCAGACAGACATCGGCGGGCAGGTGATGCCCCGAAGGACACCGAAACCCTCGTTGGGCTATCAAGTGGAACTGCTCCAACACCTCATCGTTGGTCAGTTCGAGGTGGTAAACCAGGCAACGAGAAAGCAGCGCCCGGAATGCCTCTCCTTTGGGGATGGAGTTCGCACAGATAATCACGCGGCTCTCGAATGTGAAGGAGACCGGCATTTCCAGCTTGACGCTGGTTGTGTAGGTGACGGTTCTCTGGTCGCCAACACCAGAAAGGGCGGATCGAAGAAGCCCCTGTACGGCCGGTGATGCCAGGGATTGCTCGCAGTCTTCGATGAGCAGGATTTCGTTGGTGCGATACTGCCAGAGCGTCTGGAACAGACCGAGAGCGGTCAGGTGGGAGTTCAAGACGATTGGCTGGATGCCACGTTCCAGCAGCGTCTCGGTGACGACGGTGCTCTTGCCGCCGCCACTCGCGCCGAAACAGAACAAGGCATGAGCCTGGCCGTTGGCCACCATGCGGACGTAATGCCGCAGTGTGTCCTGTTTCCGTTCGAGGGATGTGGCTATCGGGGCATCCGCCAGACTGAGTCGAATCATGTGCATTCCCGTAGTTCTTGTTGGGGGGAGGATCACTTGCGTCTGCGACTTCGTGAGACCAGTTTCTCGAAGTCCCGACGAACGATTTCGAGGTGGGCATAGAGCAGCGAATCCGAACGGCGGCGGCTCCATTCGTGTCCGGTCCAATACCGTTGCCGGTTGTTGGCAATCAGGAAGCGGGGGCAGTCGGACGGACCGATCATCTGAACGCCGATTTCGGGTTTTCTTCTGGACACAGTGGAGCCTTGTCTGGATTGTTGCCCCAAGAGAATGGACAGCCAGGAGGCCGCGGAGGACGAAAAACCCGAGAAGAATCTCACGACGGCAGTCTCAAAACCAGCCCTGAGACCGGAAGGGCGTGGGCGTAAGTCCTTCTTGGACAAGCAGTAACGACAATTCAGTCTCAGTCTCACGGTCTCAAAATGCCCTGCCGCCTCTCTACTTCTACTGTATCGCTTTGGATATCGACCTAACCAATTAGTGCTGAACAAGTTATCGATGCTAGCATCATGGCACCCGCGCGAGCTTTGCGCAAGCAGGGCAGAAATGCTAGCACGTGGATTCC
>SDBV01005552.1_pt1 | contig 17763 bp, 9 predicted proteins | sample 2277081 | NCBI WGS metagenome assembly SDBV01 (sample SAMN10402039, study PRJNA504765) | marine sediment metagenome | isolation source: marine sediment core GS10_PC15, 223 cmbsf | place: Arctic Ocean: Southern Knipovich Ridge | collected 2010 | reverse complement strand
GTGGCAATAACAGCAATTCCGAATTCTATTTCTTTGGTATCACTGTCGGATGTTTTAATAATTCCTTTATAATTACCAACAGTTCCGGAACATTCTGCAATCTTTGAGTTCTCATATAGAGAAATATTATTATTGCTTTTAATTTCATTTTCTAGCTTTTTCAAGAGATCACCCGGCTTATATCCTTCTATTGTTTCCGAGATAAGTCTTAGATTCCCGCCAATTTGTTTTGATTTTTCTATTAAAAATACTTTGAATCCTTGATTTGCTATGGAAAGTGCAGCTGTTATACCGGAAACTCCGCCGCCAATTATTAGAGCAGATCTTATAGGTATATAAGTATTAGATTTAATTGGTTCTAAAATCCTTGAACGGCCCACAGCCATTCTTATAAGGTCTTTGGCTTTTTCTTCTGTTAATTTTCCAAGATGTGCATGAACCCATGTGCATTGATCTCTAATATTAGCCATCTCAAATAGGTAGGCATTTAATCCGGCTTCCCTTATAGTTTCCTGAAATAGCGGTTCATGAGTTCTTGGAGTACAGGAGCTGACAACAACCCTTGTTAGATTAAATTCTTCTATTTTTTCTTTTATATTTTTTAATCCATCCGGTGAACAGGTATATAATAAATCCGTGGCAAATACAACATTTTTAATTGTTGCTGCATAATCTGCTACCGATTTGCAGTTAATAACTCCTCCGATATTTGAACCGCAATGACACACAAATACTCCAATACGTATTTCTTCTTTTAAAACATCCTTTTCTTCCGGATATATTTTTTCTTTTATTTCAGTACCACGCACATCTGCCAGAAGCTCCATAGCCTGTGCTGCTGCTCCGCTTCCCTGGGTAACACTTTCCGGTATATCTTTAGGTGATTGGACAACACCGGCAAGAAAAATACCTTCTTTCGAAGACATGGTTTGAATAAAATTTTTTGATTTTACAAATGAAAATTGATTAAGATCTATTTCAATCTTTTTAGCAAGCGCGATGGTACTTTTAGAAGAACAGATGCCAATGGAAAGTACTACCAGATCAAATTCCTGTTCTATCCAATTATTTCCATCCTCTGTAAATTGCAATAATAAATTATGATTTGTAAAATTCTGTTTTATGTTGGAAATCCTTGAATAAATATATTTTACACCATATTGATTTTTTGCTCTTTCATAATATTCATCAAATCCTTTACTAAATGCCCTAACATCCATAACAAATATTTTACATTCGGTATCGGGTAAATGTTCTTTAGTAACAATTGCTTGTTTGGTGGCATACATACAGCATACGGATGAACAATACGGATTATCTTTATCTCTGGAACCTATACATTGTAAAAAAGCAATTTTTTTAGGTATTTTATTATCAGAAATTCTTTTTATATGTCCTAAAAACGGACCGGTTGCACTTAAAATTCTCTCATAATCCAGTGAAGTAATAACATTTGGAAAACGTTTATAACCATATTCTTCCTTTTTTCCGGCATCGAATGGTTCAAATCCGGGTGATAAAATCACTGCTCCAATATTTAAATCTCTTTGTTTAATCGTATCATTATATAGTATAGCATCTGCTTCACATGCTTTTTCACATTGTTTACAATAAGAGCAAAATGCACAATTAAAACATCGTTCTGTTTCTTTTTTTACGGATTCTTCAGTAAGTGTTTTTTCTACCTCATCGAATGAAGATATTCTTTTTTTAATAGAGATCACTTCTGCTTCTGCTCGTCTGGTTATCTTTTCTTTTCTATTTATTAATTCTTCAGCAGAAAGTTTAATAACAGACTCTGTAATTTGCGATATTTCGAATGTTTCATTTTTAATAAATGCATTTATAGCAATTGCTGCTCTTTTACCGTCTGATATTGTTTCTACTATGCTTCCGGCTCCAGATACAACATCACCACCTGCAAAGACTCCATTACTTGAAGTCATCATTGTCCTTTCATCAATCTGAATTGTTCCTTTTTTAGTAATATTTATTCTTTTACTTTTTTCTAAGGAACCAAGTCCTGGAGCTTGTCCTATAGCTATAATTAATTCTTCACTTTTAAAGATTTTTTCTGTACCGGGACAAGTAACAAGTTTAAGGTTTTTATCTTTAATATTTAATTTGTTTACATCAAGAGTCTCTACTCCTATGAATTTCCCGTCTTTCCCTAATATTTTTTTTATTATTTTTGTATTTATTATGCATATACTTTCTTCTTCAGCTTTTTGAATCTCCCATGAGTATGCTGGCATTACATCTTTTGGTCGTCTATAAATAATTATTACTTTTTTTGCACCAAGTCTTACTGCAGTACGTGCACAATCTAGTGCGACATTACCACCACCTATTACAATAACATTATCTCTTACACTTTTTTTAGTTCCAAGTTTAACAGCATACAGAAAATCAATTCCATGTGATATATTTTCTAAATCTTCATCTAGTATATTTAATTTTTTACTTTTAAATGAACCAATGCCAAGAAAAATGGATTTAAAGCCCTGATTAAAAAGATTATCTATATCATTTTCACTATCTATCGAACAATTTAGTTTAAGCTGAATACCATAATCTAGAATATTTCGGATTTCACTTTCAATTATTTTTGCTGGCAGTCTAAATTCAGGTATTGTGAGCCTCATCATACCGCCTGGTTGAGCTTGTTTTTCAAAGATAGTAATCGAATATCCTAATTTTCTTAATTCAAATCCAGCAGTAAGGCCGGATGGTCCGGCTCCGATAATTGCAATTTTTATTCCATTTTCTTTTATTGATTTTTGTTTTTCTTCTATTGATTTTTTTCTGCCTTTTTTAAATTCCCAGTCAAAAAGAAACCGTTTTATAGCAGAAATTGCAACAGGTTTATCAAAATTGTTTCTATTACATTCCTGTTCACATAAATGAATGCAGATTCTGCCGCATATTGCCGGGAATGGATTTTTTTCTCGTATTAAATCTATGGCTTCCTGATATTTACCCTGCATGGTTAAGGCTACATATCCACTCGGATCATTATGAATCGGGCAGCCATTATAGCAGGGAGCAATCCCCAGCCTTGTAATGGAATACTTATTTGGTACTGCCTGGGGATATGTTTTAAATATTGCTTTTCTGGTTGATAATAACTGGTTATATTCATCTTTAATAAGTACAGGACAATTTTCTACACAGGCTCCACAGCCCGTACATTTTTCTAAATCGATGAAATGTGGTTGGATTGTTATTTCTGCTTTAAAATTTCCAGCTTTACCGGTTAGCCCGGTTAATTCTGCCTTTGTTATTATTTCAATATTTCTATGCATTCCGGCTGCAACCAGCCTTGGAGATATTGTACACATAGCACAATCATTTGTTGGAAATGTCTTATCAAGCTGAGCCATATGCCCGCCGATTGCTGTACCTGATTCAACTATATATACTTTAAATCCGGAATCTGCTAAATCTATTGCTGACTGGATACCTGCTATTCCACCGCCGATTACCAGCACCGAACCTATTTTATTATTATTACCCATAACTATTTATATATGAAATATAACATTCCTTAATTGTTTTGTCAAAGAAAAACATAGTTTGAGTACAAAATATATAATGATAATCATTAGTATTATAAAAAATACTATCTTTTTCCAATTAAAAAGTAAAATTTCGTATTGAAAATATTAAAAAAATAAGATATACAGTATATGAAATATAAATAAAGAATACCTATAGTAAAGTTATGAGGTATTACGTTTCTACGATGAATTAATTTTTAGCAGGAGATTATATGGATAAATTTAAAAATGCCGTTTTAGGTAGAAAAGAATTTGTTGTTACATGCGAGCATGTTCCTGGCCGTGGGCTTAAAGGTAAAAAGATAGATAATATCGTTAATTTTGCAGAGCAGATAGCAGGATCTAAATTAATTCATGCACTCAGCCTTACAGATAATGCAGGTGGAAATCCTGCTTTTAGTGCGGATATGCTTGCTTTTCATATTATTGCGATGGGAATTGATGTTATTGTCCATTTTTCATGCAAAGATATGAACAGAAATGCAATTGAGGCAAGGGCGTATGCTTTAAAAAAGTGTGGATTAACCAATCTTCTCGTTATAAGTGGTGATTATCCTATATCCGGATTTCTGGGTATTCCCAAACCCGTATTCGATATTGATTCTGTAATAGCACTTCATTACTTAAAAAGGATTAGTAAAGGTTTGGAAATTAAAGAAGGTAGAAAGTTAATCAAACTTGATGGAACAGATTTTTTCCTGGGAGCTGCAACTTCTTCGTTTAAATATACAGAAGCTTCATTGGTGATGCAGTACAAAAAAATGGAAAAAAAGATTCGAGCAGGTGCAGATTATATTATTCCACAGTTAGGTTACGACACTAGAAAGCATATTGAATTGATTCAATATATTAGAAATCACCTTAACTCTGATATACCTGTTATTGGTAGTGTATATCTGCTTTCTGCTGGTGCTGGCCGATTTATGAATAAAGGCGGAGTTCCAGGATGTTATGTTAGCGATGAAATGTTCGAAAAACTAAAAGAGGAAGCCAAATCCCCGGATAAGGGAAAAGGTGCAATACTGGAACGTGCTGCACAGCAGACTGCAATAATAAAAGGTCTGGGATATAGCGGAGTGCATATTGAGGGGCTAAATTTGAAGTTTGAGGATGTAAAACATATTTTAGGCAGAGCAGAGGAAATAGGTGATAATTGGAGAGATCATGTAAATAAACTGGTTTTTGCTCCGGAAAATCCATATTTTTTATTTAAAGATGGAGAACAGTTTAAGGATATTGTAAAAAAAGAAGACCTTAAATTTAATGAGACACGCAGAAGGGCAGTAATATCTCTAAATTTCTGGATATATAGAATGTTTCATAAACTCATTTTTATGAAGGGTACAATTGGCTATAAATTTGTAAGAGTTATAGTAAAGTTTATTTCAAAGAAGAAAATACTCTTCGCAATATTTGGTTTTTTTGAGAGAGCTTTTAAAAAAATGACACTTGGCTGTAGAGAGTGTGATGACTGTGCTATTTTCGAAACATATTATCTCTGTCCTGAATCCAAATGCCCAAAAGGAATGCGTATTGGGCCATGTGGAGGAAGCAGAGTAGATGGTAGATGTGAGGTGTTTGAAAAAAGATACTGCCTTTGGGAAAAGGTATACTGGCGGGCAAAAAACAGAAAACAGCTCGAGAAACTGGAATACATTATTAATCCGCGTGATTGGGGGCTTTATGAAACTTCTTCATGGGCAAATTATTTTTTAAGTTTAGATCATTCTGCCAAAACAATCGATTTTTCAGGAGAGAATAATTAATACCGGAAGGTAATTATTTTTCTAATAACTGTTTTTTATTAAAACTAAGATAACCACTTTCTTAGAAGGTGGTTATTGACTATAAGTAAGCCGAATACCTCGCAGTTTTGCACCCTGCAAGAGGCACAAAACTGCGGAGTTTCTTTATAATTTCGATTTTAAAATAATCCTTTTACCTTACCGGTATCTACATCTATATCGATTCTTCTATAAGCTGCATCCGATGCTGTACCAGGCATTAGCTTTATACCGCCTGCTACAGGCACAATAAATCCGGCACCTTTATATAATAAGATATCATTAATAGGGAGTTTCCATCCCTTTGGCCTTCCCTTTAATGCAGGATTGTGTGTAAGGCTTAAATGAGTCTTAACCATGCATGTACCTAGTTTGGTAATATCATTATTTTCTACTATGTTAGACAATTTTTTTTCTGCTTCACTTGTATAAGTAACACCATCTGCTCCATATACTTCTTTTGCTATTAAAGATATTCTTTCTTTTATAGGAGTTTCATTTTTGTAAAGGAGTTTAAAATCCTGTTCTTTGTCACAGGCAGCAATAACTGCTTCTGCAAGTTCAATGGCTCCTGCACCGCCTTTTTCCCAATGTTTGGAAAGAGCAACAATAGCACCTGCATTTTCTGATGCTTTACGCACAATATCAACTTCTCTGTCCGAATCCGTATAAAAATGATTAATGCAGACAACAGGAGTTGTGCCGCTCTTTTTCACTGTCTCTATATGTGCTAAAAGGTTTTCCATACCTTTTTCCACAAGAGAACAATTTTCACTGGTATATTCTTTATCCAGAGGTTTTCCCGGAACAACACGGGGCCCGCCGCCATGCATTTTTAATGCGCGGATTGTAGCGACAACTACAATTGCATCCGGTACTAAACCGCTAAAACGGCATTTCAGATTCCAGAATTTTTCAAATCCAATATCAGCTCCAAATCCGCTTTCTGTTACAAGGTAGTCACCTAATTTAAGGCCAATTTGATCCGCTATTATTGAGGATTGGCCTATGGCAATATTTGCAAACGGGCCTGCGTGTACTAATACTGGCTGTCCTTCAATTGTCTGCATCAGATTAGGATTAATACTTTTAGAAAGTAGTGCAGCCATAGCTCCATCAACTTCCAGGTCTGCTGTAGTAACAGGATTTCCCGACTTATCAAACGCCACTACAATTTTAGAAAGCCGTTCTCTAAAATCCTTCAAGCTTGTTGCGACAGCAAGAATAGCCATAATTTCAGAGGAAACAGTAATCTGAAAACCTGATGACATCATAAAGCCGTCCATTTTTCCGCCAATACCAATAACTATATCTCGAAGGCTCTGTGCGCAAAAATCAATTGCCCAGCCCATTTGCACATTTCTTGGATTTATATTTAAGCGTTTTAGATTTCTTTTTTCTAAGAATTTATCGCTATTAATAAATTCATGCTGCATTCTGCTCGTTAGAGCTACCATTGCTAAATTGTGAGCATTTGTAATTGCATCTATATCGCCGGTAAGCCCCAGGCTGAAATCTGTTAAAGGTATGCATTGAGACAAACCGCCGCCTGCTGCCGAACCCTTTATATTAAAAGTAGGCCCGCTGGACGGCTGCCTTATTGCTCCAATAACCTTCTTTCCTAATTTTCCCAGGCCTTGAATTAAACCTACGGCAGTAGTAGATTTTCCTTCTCCAAGGGGTGTAGGTGTAATTGCTGTTACATCAATATACTTGCCATTTGGTTTATTTGATAAACGGTCTAAGATCTTTTTAAAATCTAGCTTTGCAACATAATGTCCATATGGTAATAATTCTTCCTCGTTTAATCCAAGTTCTTCACCAAGCTGTTTAACCTTTTTCATTTCCTCCGCAGCTGCTTCTGCGATTTCCCAATCTTGCATTTTAGTAGCATCTAAGTTTTTCAAAATTACCTCCAATTTTATTATTATTAAATATAAAAACTCAGGTTTTTCTGTTCCTGACTTTTTCTATCAGCTGTATTATACGTTCTTTGTCTTCCTTGCTGGTTTCTTTTTCTGCTTTTTCTTTTATTTGACGTAGTTTTACAGGATCGCCTATGCAGGCTTCTGCAGCAGGGCACCATGCAGCACAAACAGGATCAGTTTCTTTTGTCTGGCGTGAATGACAGTTTGGGCAGTAGCGGACCATTTCATCACTAAAAAATTCTATGTGTTCACCGCAATCATCGCATATTCTGTATTCAGAACCTACCATTCTGTTATCTGAACCAGGGCATTTTTGCATTGCAATCTCCTAAATTTATGAGATTTTTAAATAATAAATATTATCATACATGTCTAATTATAGATAATTTTTATTATTACACCTAAATACCTCGCAGCTCTGCCGCGGGGTATGTTTATTTACTTTGAAAATAAGCTTTAATATATGCATCACTATATATTGTTTTATTTAATAACATTTCCGCTGTAATCATTTCATTCATTAATGCTGTATCAAGAGGATCATGAATGCTTGCATCCAATCCCGCTCCGATTGCCATTGTTATAAATGTTCTATTAATTAAAGGCCTTTCTGTTGCCCCCTGGCTTAAATTGCTTAATCCGACAACTATATGCGGGGAAGGGTCCGACAGCATTTTAAATTGATGAATTGTTTCAATAACTATACTCGGTGCGGCCTGGTCTGCTTTTACAGGCAGAATAATAGGATCTAAATAAATCTTATCCATTTCAATTTCATTTTCCATCGCACAGCCAATTATCCTTACAGCAATTTCTAGTTTTGCATCGGTAGTTGAAGCAACACCATTCTCATCAATGGCAAGGCCGATTATACCGGCATCAAATTCTTTTGCTAATTTCATAAACTTAGGAAGTTTTTCTTCATGCCCTGTTGTTGAATTTATTATTGCTGTTCCTTTTTTAGTAGCAGCTTCTATACCGGCAGTCATAGTGCTTAAAGCAGGATTGTCTATAGAAAGTGTCATATCCGTAACTTCCCTAACTGTATTTACAAGCCATACCATTACATCTTTTCGTTCTTCTTTTGGAACCCTTGTACCGACATTTATATCCAGCACATCAGCTCCATGTTTTATCTGTTTCTCTGCCATTTCTATAACAGGTTTTGTATCCTTATCTCTTATTGCATTTCCAATATCAGTAAACATCCCGTTTATTCTTTCACCTATAACTATCATTTATCTCTCCTTATGTTAATTTGTTTTCATCAATTCATTAATAGTTGTATGTAGCCCCTTAACTGCCTCGGGATGTCTCATTACCATAATATCCGCGCCTGCCTGAAGCAAAACTGATGCAGTTGCCAATTCCCAGTATATGCCTCTTTTATTTTCATCACCCCAGTCCGGAAATTCTTTTGCACTGGCCTTTGCTTCTTTTGCACGCCACGCTTCCTGGCCTATAAGACAGATAACTGGAAGGGACATCATTTTATCTCCGCTTAAAGCTGCTGTACGCCCTCGTTCCATAATGGAATAATTATATTCTATTCCATAACCTAATCCGCCTGTTGTCTGATACATTACCAATCTGTCTATAGGAAAACCCATGTCAGAGCAGAGAATATTTACCTGCTTAGCAATATTTATATCAATGGGACTTTCTCCGATTAAATTATGTCCGTCTGCTAAACATGAAGCGCATAAAGTTTTATAGTTGTTCTCTTTTACCGTACCAAATAAACAACGTTCTCCTTTTGCTGCCTGGCTTGCTGCAGGAAGTACAATATTGTCTTTTTCATCATTATCACTTCCCAGGACTATCAAAGGAACTGTAATAGCTTCCAATACAGATTTAACAATTGCAGCAGCTTCTTCCGGTGTAGAATTTCCATCATCCGGATGTGTATTTGCAAGTCTTATCATTATACAGTCTGCGCCAAATTTATTTACACATGCTTCCGCCCATTCTGCAGGAGAATTTACTGCATTTCCCAAAGCTTCTAAAAGCTGCGGGGGCCAATCCTCAGGAACTCTGTCCAGTATTTCCATTGCGACAACTGTGTTGTTTGGTGTCGGGCCTTCGAAATGAATATATGGAAGTCCTCCGGCTCCTCCAACCTTTAATATTTTTTTTCTTGTTCCACCCTGTTCTTCAGTAGCGCCGATTGTTACTTCATTTATAGGCATAGTCCATTTTTCTTTTGCTTTTGAGAATGACACTTAAGTCCCTCCATTATCTATTATATTTTTAACCATTGAATTTATAATTTGTAATGTTCCGGAATTATTGTCTAGCGAGAATATGGATTTGTCCTGTAATTCGCACTCCAATATTTCGGGATCATCAGGAACCATTCCAAGTACAGTCATTCCAGTTTTCTCCAATTCTACTTTAAGATTGTCCGGAATTGTTCCATTGCATCTGTTTAAAATTAAATATTTATTATCAATCCTAAAATCAAGGCTATCTGCAAGTTTTTTCAGGTTGGAAACTGTGCGTATGCTAAGTCTTGTAGGATTGCATACAAAAAGCATCGTATCCACACCCGCATTTGTCCGCCTGCTTAGATGTTCCATACCCGCTTCATTATCTATTATTATTGTATTGTATGCTTTCCCTAGTTTGTCTATCTGGCTTCTTAATAAATTGTTCAAATAACAATAACAGCCCGGGCCTTCCTGCCTTCCCATAACGAGAAGATCAAAACCTCTGGATTCTATAATCGCCTGTTGTACTTCTGTCTCTACAATTTCCTGTTTAGTCCGTCCTGCAGAGGCTTCATACTTTAATTTGATACTGTCCTCTCTTATATCACCTATTGTTGTTTCTACTTCTACACCTAATTTTGCATCCAGGCAATGATTAGGATCCGCGTCTACAGCTAATAAGGGTTTTATATTATTATCTAAAAAACTTCTTGTTAATAGAGAGCTTACTGTAGTTTTTCCTGTTCCGCCTTTTCCAACAACTGCAACAATCATTTTAAACTTCCCATAACAGATTTAAATTTTTCTATATTTGCATGTGGTAAAAATAAAGAGCCGCTAAACTCATTCATAAAATATGGATCTAAACTAAGCTCGATGTTTGTCATATTTTTTGCTATCTTATTTTTAATAATATACAGAGCTTTTCTTGAAAGGAGGCTTATTTTTGCGCCCTGTAAAGATCCGTTTCCTATAAAAGTAAATCGTTCAACAGGCAGGTCAGGTAACAGGCCGATTCTTATTGCTTTTGGTACATCCAGATAATTTCCAAAACCGCCTGCAACATATATATGCTCTAAATCTTCAAACTGCATTCCACAATTATGAAGCAATGCATCTGTTGCAGAATATATTGAACCCTTGGAACGGATAAAATTCTTTATGTCTTCCTTTGTTATGTATATATCATTTCCGAGTGATGTTTCTGAGCTTGGAAAAATTATAAATTCAGGATTGCCTTTATCTCCCTGTAATCTGTTGCCGCATTTTTCCGGAACAAAATTACCGGCTCTGTCTATACATCCCACACGGGCCATTTCAGATATTGTATCAATTAGCCCGGAGCCGCATATTCCAATAGGTTTATCTCCTTCAATTATACTGCAATCCTTTATATCTCCGTTTTCTGACATAGCAAGACGTTCTATAGCTCCTTTTGTGGCTCTCATTCCGCAGGTAATTTCTCCGCCTTCAAAAGAAGGCCCTGCAGAGGCACTGCAGCACATAAGCCATTCATTATTTCCCAGGACCATTTCACCGTTAGTTCCCATATCAATTAATAATGATAAATCACTTGATTCATGCATACCGCAAACAAGAATACCTGCAAGTATATCACCACCAACATAGCTTGCAACAGAAGGGATGGCACTTAACAGGCCCCGTGTATTTATCTTTATACCAAGTTCTGCTGCCCTTATTACAGGCATGTTTAGTACAACAGGTATATATGGATCCTTTCTTATATTAGAAACATCTATTCCGAATAAGAGATGCGTCATAGTTGTGTTTCCTGCAAACATTACATAATTAATGTCCTTTAAGCGAATCTTGCTTTCCATTATAAGGCCTGCAATTAAATCGTTTATATCATCAACCGCTAAAGTATTTAGCTCATTAAGTTTTTCTTCTGTATTGGCATACATTATTCTGCTAATAACATCTTCACCGTATTTAATTTGTGAATTATATTTTGCCTGAGAACCTATTGTTTCTGCTGTATTTAAATTAACCAGGTGTGCAACAATCGTTGTGGTTCCAAGATCTATTGCTACTCCATAATTCTTCTGGCTGGTATTTCCAGGTTCAATTTGTACTATTTCTTCTGTTCCTCCGCGCAGTGCGATTGTAATAGTTATTTTCCAATTATTATCTCTTAATATGGAAGGTAATTGGCGCAATATTGTCAGTCCGGCCTGCATAACAGGAATAGTTCTGTTTAATCGTATTTTACTGTAAAGTTTTTCCTGGTCGGAAATTGTATTATCTTCTGACGGGGGGTCCAGTTCCAAAAATATTTTGTGGACCTGGGGTTCCACAGGATATTTATCCTCCCATTTCGAGATAGGCCCAAAACGAAGAGCATCCTGGCCTTCAAGATAGGGAACACCTTTAACACGTGATTCAAGAGGTATTTCAATTGTACAATCGCCTTCTATATATGTTTGACATGCAAGGGCAATTCCCTGTTGAATTTCTTTTCTTGTAAGAAACATGTTTGGTTCAGCATTCACTTTTCCGGATTTAACAATTATTCTGCATTTACCGCATACGCCATCACCGCCGCAAATGCTATTTATCGGCATATTGGTACTGGCTGCTACTTCTAATATAGTTTTACCTTTTGCAGCAGTTACCGAGGTTTTTTCTGGTAGAAAAGTAACAACACATTCTTTCATTAATTATTTCCAAACAGTTTTAAGATATTTAGGTATTCCACTTGCTTCCCTGGGACCTACTAATACTTCCCAGCCGCTGTCTTCCTGTAAGCCTCCGCTCATAGCAGCTACATATCCAGGAATAATAACTTTTTTATGTTTAATTTTATCAGCAATTTTGGATGAAATAAGCATTGCTGCTATAGCATCTGTTGTTAGCTTGTCTGCTGCAAATGCTGTTAGAACTGAAGTTCCTTCTGTATCAATTACGCAAATAAATGCGGGAATCCGGCTTGCTTCCACTTCACCTTCGACAGTATAGTATGTTAAAGAAAAGTTGGTAGTAACTAAAACTGGTGATTCTTCTGTTACTGCACCAATTTCATATAATTTTGATTCTACCTGAATAGGTTTACGGGGATCTGTAAATATATTCATTATTGTTGTTAACATTGGAAGAATATGCTCAGGTTCATCTAATTCAGTTACTACAATCCCGGAATATTTAGATATATAAGTTACTGCCTGAGAAACAGAAAAATATGGATCATCTCCTGTAGTAAAAGTCATGCACGGATAACCAATACCGGGCAATGCTTTTTTTAGTGATAATCTGCGTATTGCAGTTAAGATTTGTAATGTTTTAGAAAAACTATCAGCTGTTACATCTAAAACAAGATCTTCCACACCAGCATTTTTTATCTTTGCAGGTAATTCAGCCATGTTCTCCGGGTCATCTATTTTTACAGCTAGTGGGCATTTATAATCTTTTGCCAATTTTGCATAAGCTTCCCAGTTGTTTTTATTAGCAGCATGAATTAATGGTTTATTGGGAGCACATATTTCAAGAGCAGCTGCCAGATTTTCCGTACTATCACTCATTAAAACTATTGTAAGGTTTTTAGAATTTGCAGCCTCTACTGCGGCTTTAAATTTAGATGAATCACCGCTGGTATTCGAGATAGCAATAACATCTACTTTAATATCCGTACCAACCCTGTGAAATTTAAGATTAGCTACTTTTTCTACAGCAGCTTCTATATTATCTGCATCATCCTTTATACAGACTGCTATTCCAGGCGGGTGATAGAACGTTTCTTCATGCCTGAACATTACAGTTTCATTTCCTATTTTTAAAGAGTTACTACCGCTTCCAATTGTTACAAGATGTATAGGAGGCACAGAAGCTCCTTCCAATGCAGCTTTACCAGCTTCAGATACATCCGGACATTCATCCAGGCTCGCCTTTTTCTGGGCAAGTTTCATAGCAAATGCTAAACAGGTTGGGTTCCCGCATTTTTTACAATTGGTTTTAGGCAAATTCTTAAATATATCTAGTGCTTTTAATGCCATATTATCCTCCTAGTCTAATTAACAGGTCTAATTAACAAGTATAATCAATAATTATATGTACAAATTAATAAAAATAAATAAATTATTTAAAACAAAGCCTCCATTTCTAAAGCAGGGTGGCTTTTTTTCGTTAAAAATTCAACTAAGTCTTCTGGAGTTTCTGCTATTGTTTCATCTGCAATTTTATCCAGGAAGTTTTCTATACCTTCCTCTTCTCCGCGCTTATTTAAGCGATCACTATAAAAATCTTTTAAGTCCTTAGGCATCCATACAAGCCTTTTAATTCCGCCGTCACCACGGATAAATTTCTTGCTTAATATATATAACCTTCCTACTCCTAGAAAACCCGGTGTCTGTATTCCGCCGCCAACAGAACCTGCAAGTGTGGAGAACTTCATCCCGCATGGGGTCATGCCGCCGAATTCCCGGTTAACTATCATAAAACCGTTTGCTTCCGGTACCAGTGCAAGAATACATTCAAAACATCCGCATGAAGTCATAGGATTTTCTAATACGGAATATGCGCTAACGCTTTCTATACTTCTATTAGAATTAGAATATACAAATTCATTTATACCTTCCCATTCACCATTCTGAACATCAATTACACGGCCTTTTTTAATTGGCTGATTGCAGCCGGTAGGATCAATTTCAAATGCAGCTTTTCCGTCAAGCCAGCTGTAAGCACCGCAAAGCCCCAATCTCTCCGGGCTTATTGCACATACATGATTAGGTGCAAAGGATTGGCATAAAGTGCAGGAATAAAATTCATCTACACTTTCATCTGTCATATCCGCAATTCGGTTATCACGCAGGTCATATATTTTAACAGCTCTTTCAATCATTTCTTTTACTTTAGATTCATCAGTTATAATAGTTACCTGAACTTTATCCAATATCTTACCATATACATCATGAATACGGGCGTGCAAAATAGTTCCTATATGTTTTAATAAGAAACCTTTTTTATATGAGTCTATAGAAATACGCATCCAGACAAGATTTCGCTGGCCCATATGGAATATACCCATTGCCTCATTTATATAGTTATGTATCTGCCGCTCTATAATTGATTCAAAGTCTACCTGCATATTTCTTCCAGCAACTTCAACAAATATACAAAGAGGAAGTTTTGTGCCTTCCGGAACTTTATCTATTTCAGTTCCAATTATCACAACTTTTCCATCTTCTAAAGTATCCATATCTGCCATGCTGACCAGTTCAAGGGCTTTTGTGTGTTTTCCTCCGAACTCAACGTAGGTGTTTTCTTTCCGTACTCTTTCACCTTCAAAAGCAGGAGAATAAGATACAGGAATGTCCAATTTAGAGACTTTTACTTTTACACCTCTAACTTCTATACAGCGTGGTACAATTTTATCATAATCCAGTTCATGAACAACATGTTCAAAAGTACAAATTCCTGTTGGCAGTATTTGCGGAATTTTGGTATCTGCAATAATAGGAAAACCCATATTTATAGCACCGGCACCAGTCGCATATTTAAAATTATCTACCTCGCCCATAGTAAGACCAAATGCAAAAACCCTTTCTTTGCAGTATAATAAACATTTTTTGGCCATTCCGGGTTTTAACCCGCCAAAAGTCATTGCTGCTCTTATGGCCCAATTTAACGGGTAAATTGCTGTAATAGTATCACGGCCGTATGGAACTATATATGTGTCCCAGCCCATTTCTACTCCGCCTTCTTTTAACTGGTCGATTATACTCACTCCGTTTGTAGATGAACCGACAAAACACATTATGCTCCGCTTTTGTAATTCGCGAACAGTATTTACTGCTAATTCTACATTCGGTGCTGCTCCCAATATAGCTGCAAAACCCGGCATGCGGCCATCAACTAATTGAATTCCGAGCGTTCTTAGAATAGTATCAGTAAAAAAACCATTACAGTCTGCCTGAGGTTCTTCATTAGAGAGGTATCTTAATACTGTTATTATTTCTTCGGAAAGAAGGGTCGCAATACCGGCATCCAGGGTTGTACCTAAATACGGCAGCCATAAATTATCTGTTGGCGCATTTCCCAGAAGGGTTCGGGCATGTTCTATTACCTGTTTTAGTCCGCCAATTGTTGTTATTTCCAATTCCATTAGAGCGTATGACATCGGAAGAAAATAAGCTGTGTCCGGAAAACCTATCTTTGTATCTTCTCCTTTGGATTCACGTGCTTTTTCAAATGAAGTTTCAGCTTCTTTAAAAATATCATGAGCACCCAGAATAGCAGATTTAGCAATTATTCTTGACATAATTAACCCTCATATTTATTTAGTTAACAAAATTTTTTATTTACTAATTATTTATACTTTTATTTCTTCTTTTTCTCCAATTTCAATCATTTCATCTTTAATTTTAGAAGAATACATCAGAGGCTTTAATTTTAATGATGCGCGTTTTTTATCCATATGCTGCATCATCAATCTTGCAGCTTTAACCGGATTACTTTCAAAGCTAAATTTACCACCTACAATATCTTCTACTTCTTCTGTTAAAAATTTAGTGACTTCCTCGCTTCCTAAAACTCTCATAGCAGGACTAAAATTTACATATGCACCGCTGGCTACACAATAAAAACCTATTGCAATTGCTTTTTCGCACATGGCTTCCGGTGCAGCTCCTGCAATTGGTAAGTCGGACAATTTTTCTCCTAGTCCGCCTTCTTTTATCAATTCACAAAGTGCTAATAGAATTCTGCTGTTATCGACACAGGAGCCAAGATGTATAACAGGAGGTATTCCTACTGCCTCACAAACTTCTGCCAAACCCTTGCCGCCTAATTCTGCTGCAGCTTCCGGCCGGAGGAGTCCGGCTTTTGCACATGCTGTTGCAGCACAGCCGGTCATAACTACTAATGTATCATTTGCAATTAATTCTTTAACCATTGCAAGATGGCTTGCATCCTGAGTTTTTTTAACTGTATTACAGCCTATAACTGCTGCAATACCGCGTATTCTGCCTGAAATAATAGCATCATTTAAAGGCCTGTATGTCGAGCGGTATTGTCCTCCCAAAATGGTTGCCAGGTTTTCAATTGTAAAACCGGCAATTAAATCATTTTTGTGCTTTGGAATATTTACATAATTTCTATTTGGAAAGTTTTCTATTGCTATTTTAACAATACTTTTTGCAATATCATAAGCATGTTCTTCATCAAACTGAATGTGTTGTGCGCCTATGATTTTAGCTTTTTTACTTGTAGTTATTAATTTTGTGTGAAAACGGTTAGCGTGTTCTAATAATGAAGGCATTATACACTGAACATCAACGAGCATTACATCAACAGCTCCTGTAGTAACTGCTAATTCCTGATGCAGGAAATTTCCCACTACAGGTGCTCCCTGCCGCATTAAAATTTCATTTGCAGTACAGCAAATACCGCCAACGTTTATTCCTTTAGCGCCGTTTTTTTCTGCCAGTTCAATTAGCTCTTTGTCCTGGCTTGCTGCTACAACCAATTCCGATAAAGTCGGCTCATGTCCGTGTACAACTATATTAACCTGATCTTTTTCCAAAACACCAAGGTTTACTTTAGCCCGAATTGGCATAGGGCCTCCGAATAATACATCTCCAAGATCTGTTGCAAGCATCGCTCCGCCCCAGCCGTCACCCATTGATGTTCGTAAACCGTGCATTAAAATATTTTTATAATCAGCATCCACTCCCTCATGTGTCCTATGAAGCGTTTCTACTATCTCATGTTCAATTCCAACCGGAATTAAATTATTACGGCGCCAGTTTTTCACTGTTTTTTCCGGTGCTCGTAATGCCGGCAGGGGTATTTCACCTTCCTGCTGCCCGAACCAGGACAATGCATAATTGGCAACATCAACAGTTATTTCTTCTGTTGTCCTGTTTTTTGTTTCTATATTAAACTCTTCTGCAAGTTTAAATAATTTTTTTTCATTTTTAATTGAATAGCCCTGCGCTTTTTTTAGTGCAGTATCTAATAATGCTTTAGCAATATCATGCCCATGGTCTGAATGAGCAGCAGTTCCCGCTGCAACCTGCCGGATTAAATGCCGCGCTACTACTGTAGCCGCAGTTGCACCGCAGACTCCTCTTGCTCTGGCCTTACTGTCCGGAACTATTCTGCATGGCCCCATCTCACAAATTCTGCAGCAAAGTCCCTTTTCTCCAAAACTGCAGCGTGCTTTCTGGCCGTCGTGTCTGTCCCACGCTGTTCCGATTTCACATTCGCCGGCTTTTTCCATTATATATTTAGCTGCTGGATCTACAGTTCTTTCGATTTTTTCTGC
>SDBV01005551.1_pt1 | contig 17769 bp, 21 predicted proteins | sample 2277081 | NCBI WGS metagenome assembly SDBV01 (sample SAMN10402039, study PRJNA504765) | marine sediment metagenome | isolation source: marine sediment core GS10_PC15, 223 cmbsf | place: Arctic Ocean: Southern Knipovich Ridge | collected 2010 | reverse complement strand
AAAAAACCAGAATCCCTAACTCCCACCAAATAAAAATTAAGCAAAGTCAAACTACAAACTATGAAAACCCCAAGTACCAAAATCACCGTCGGAATATCTCCTTTTTTATTAGTACTCAACATTTTGAACATATTCCAATACAAGATTTAAGTCCCCCTTTATTTTCAAATTTTCATAAAAACGCCCATATGGCCAAGAATTCAATTCTAAATCAAACCTAAACTCGCTTGAATCTTTAAAAATTTTCTCTTCAAGTTCTCTGCTAAATCCTTCCACATCCTCACTTTCTTCTATCTTTGAAAAGACATTCTCATCACTAGCATCCTTAGTCAACAAATATGCTTGCAAGGATTTCTTTAAAAGAATCGGCGAATGATCTGCAGTTAGTGTAACTGCCCTATTTGTTTTACCCAAGGCAGACGCCGTGAAAATTGCAATAGATAAAATAACCAAAATCGCAATAGTTGCAACTAACCATGTAACAGTTTCAGATACTTGTCCTCTTTTTTTATTTCTAAGCAACATTTTTTTCTGTTTTTCTCACAACAGTTAAAATTTTAATTGAGTATGGATTATTTTTTTCGTCAATAGCATAAAAACTTCTTTCAAAGCACTTAGATAGTTTTTGATGTTCCTCATCTTTCTGGATTTTACAGTCCGCTTTCAAATTTAAGTTTCCCTCTTTAACAGAATTCAGAGAATCTCCAGAAGTAAAATTATTAAAATAAACTTCAAAATAATATTGACCATTATCTATATTCAAATTTGCTTCTTTTGAAATCTTAATTCCTTCGGTGGAAGAGCATTGTGAAGGAAACAATTTTGCAACATCGTCTTTTTTCCCAACAACGTTTTCAACGTAATCTAAATCTCCAATCATGCAATTAGTATTCCACCCATTATAAAATCTTAAAGCTCTTTCCCAACCAGAATAACTAGTAGACTTACAAGCATAAGATTTTGGAGAGAGATCATAATTTGCCGTTAAAACATTTTTTGTAGCATATTTCACACTATCTTCAAAATTTTCGGGAGTTGAAGAAGAGTGTTTGGACTTATAAATCTGCATAATCCCCCAGCTTTTAGGATTACCTTCATTATCTAAATCATACGAGGGATTAGATTGAGCCTTATCCCCCTCACAGTAAAAAGGATCTCCACCCTCATTTTTAAATTCCTTACAATGTTTTAACCTGCTTTCCTGTAGTGCAATCTGCACAACAAGGCATTCAAAATTTTCTGCGACTCCTTGGTTTCGGACACCTTCATCAAGATCTACAACTCCTAAATCACTTTTCATACTTCCAACAATTTCCATAATTCTATTCCCAGTAATCTTTTGACATTCTTCATTAGTTTGACAAGTCATTCCAATTGTTTCTCCAGATTGCAGCTTTAAAACAACATTAGAATCTAAAATTCCCTGAGGGGCTAAATAATCTGCAATTTGATTAGTCAGAATACTTGCTTCCAACTCTCGAACATCGTAAGGAGTTTGAAAGGCAAGCACCATCGTGAAAACTCCCGCAGCCACTAGCATCAAAATTGCAAACCAGTAAATTGTAATTATTTTATCTGCGCCTTTTTTGTTTTTAAGTATCATTTTATTTTTTACTTACTGTGAAAAAGTATTTTTCACCGTCGAGTGTTTTATTTGTAGTAACAACAACATCATTAAAAAAAGAATAAGTAAAACCCCCTTTCTCCCTCATTTTAACAGTAACATTATTCCCTTTAATTAAAACAATATCATTCCAACCATTTTCCTTTCCCTTTTCAATAACATCTTTCATATTTAACTGAATAACCATCACTGGTTCTGCAGCATCAATCATCAAAGCAATTTGTTTAGCATATTTTTCCTCAACAGAAGCATCAGTTCCAGTTCTTGAAACTACAAATAAAATTAAAATTGTTAAAAAAATTAAATTCAAACTAATAAAAATAGTCGTTTCTGCAAGAATCTGTCCCCTTTTTTTCATCAATCAAAAAATGCTAAAGAAGTTAATAAAATTATTGATTAAGAAAGAGTTAGAGTCTCTTCACAATTGAGAGCTTTAAATTCTTCAGAATTAATTTCTATAATAGTCGGAGACATAAATTGATTCTCAATCCCCTTCCCTTTGACTGTCAAAGCCAAAATTTTTGGTTCAATCTTCTCAGCAACAGTCTCCCCACCAACACTTATTGCAGCACCTATCCCAAGAGCTAGTACACTAGTTACAAGATTAACCCCTGGGATAAATAAACTTACCACAGCTAAAGTTCCTACCGCCCCCCCAATCCATTTATAAGTGCCCCCAATTTCACTTGTAATTCCCATCACTACAAAAAACTGTTTTCCGATTGAGATGCTCCCAAAATTACCCGCACCAGTTTCATCAGAAGACTTTTGTTTTATTTGAGCCAAGTTATCATTCCCAAAAAAATATTCTAAATAAGTAATTTCTTTATTCGGCATTTTATTAGCTGCCAGATAATCATATAATTTATCTTTACTTATTTGGGTTTCAAATTCTTTAATTTTACTTAAACTAGGGTCCAGCAAAATTTGAGAACAAATAGAACAATAATTATTACGTGTTAAACCCCCCGTTCCGACGTAATTTATCCTTCCTTCTCCAAACATCCACCAACAATCAGTCATCTCTTTCGCAAGTGCTTCATAAGTTTCATTTTCTGTTTTTACTTTAACAATTTCTGGATCAGTCAACCCTTTACAATTCCCATCAGTTGTAATACATTTGTAAGATCTATAACAACTAAGAGATCCAGTTGGTAAACCAGATCTACCACTCAACACAACAGAGTTCCTGCAAATTTCTTTCTTGGATTCTTCCCCAAGATTTAGTCTAACTAAAAAAAATAAAAGAATTGCAAAGCTAGCAATTACAATAATTAACATCACCATCTGTTGGGTTGTTAGTTCTCCTTGTTTTCTCATTTAAAACCCCTAAAAATTGAATAAATTCCCAAAAGAGCCATAGTAAAAATAGCAATCCAAATTAAATATTTTATCAGACTATCGAAATTCATTTTATCAAACTAAGGAAAAATCCAGCAGAGCTGTTTCCTTGAAGTCCCCCAAAGAAATCAATAAAGTTCCTTGAAATTAAAACCAATCCAGAAACAACCGCGACAACTACAAAAATCCCTATCAGTATTTTAATTAATTGATTTATAGTTAACATTATGTCCTAAATAAATTTTTAATTTGATCTATCATTGAAGTTCCCTTTCCTTTCAAAACAAAAATAGTTATCATTACAATTGCCAAAACAGCTATTGAAATTAAAAGCCAAGGCAAGTATTCTGCAACTACCCCTCTTTTTTTCATAATATCAAAAAAGAAACGCAGTTAATAAATATTTTTAAACTTCAAAAAAGTAAATTTTTATGGGAATAACAACTCTGACCAAGATGGTGGCAGGAGCGGTTGGATTAACAATGGTTGGTGTTGGAATTATCGCAAGTCTATCGAAAGAACCAAAACTAGGCGGACCATTCAAAAGACCTGCTAGAATAGAACAAATATCAGATCAAACTTATCCTGTAACTCTGACACAAGGAGAAGAGAAGTCAGAAGGAACTTTCAGATATCGTGTAGAACTTGACAGAGGAAATGCCACACTTTACGTGAGAGCTCAAGCCCCAGATCATGATAAAAAAGATTGGACTGGAAAATTAGAAAAGGTTCCAGATTACGCAAATCACACTTGGATACATCCCTCTTCAAAAACAGTTTTCATCCATCCGCGAGAAATTGAAGTTGACATACCTGGAATAAAACGAATATTATATCGCGTTCCACAACGTGATTGGGATCATGGGGCAGAACCATATCCGGAACATAAAGAAGCTCAAAGGGTAATTCAAGGTGGAGAAATAATTATGAATGCCATTACTGGTGCAATTCCAATTCCTTTTTTCAAAGATTTTTTCAGAGCTTGGGGGGAATCTGTAAGGGGGAAAGAAAGAGAAAAACTTATGGAATTAGCTCGTTCATTTGGACAAGAATACACTGCCACGATTATTCCATCTTATGTCCCACAAAAATTGGGAGGATCTGTAACAACTGCAATAGAATCCCGAATTCCCTTGATTGAAAATGAATTGAAAGAAAAAGTTTTAGTCTATATTGTGGAACAATTTGTTTTCGGAAATCCCTCAACTCCCCAAAGTGGAACCTTTCCAAATAAATCTGGAAAATTGGAAACAATAGTTGCGGAATTCAGTTTAGGTCAAGGAGAAATAAAACCATTAGCGTGGACTGGAACAGATGGAAATTTTGTGGTATTTGAAGTCAGAGGAAGAGACTATCGGAAAGTGGGGTTCTGTGATTTAAGAAAAAAGGAAAAAGGAATTTTAATTGAAAGCCCAAACGAGATATATACCTTCCCCTCTTTATCACCAGATGGAAATCAGGTAGCGCTCTATTCTGTTGAATTTAGAAACAAGGAATTTGTTAATAGAAAAGCTCAAGTTTTTGATATAAATACTAAAAAATTAAGAGTTGTCCTTGATTTGTCTGGAAAAAGAGCAGAAACTCCTTTAGCGTGGTCTGAAAATGGCAATTATCTTTTTTTTGTTAATAGGGTAAAAAATCGAGGAGAAGAAATAAGAATAAACTTAAAAAATGGACGGATAAAAAGAAGACCCATAACCAGTTACGTTACTAGGGGATGGGGAAATCAACTAACTAAAGAGGCAAGAGCATGGTGTTTTGGACGCTAACTAATCAACCCTCCAAGAACCACTGAAGACAATACAAACAATGCAATAGTTGCCACAAGTGCAGTTGTAAAATACAACAAAATACCAACTCTTAAATTATATCCGGTCTGACTTGTTCTTTGAAGTCTATCTTCACCAGAATCTACAGCAACTAAAGTTCTTGTTAAAATAAAGATTATCTCAATAATATAAACTCCAATTATAATCTGTAGATAGTAAGGGGGGATCATTTGAGAAACATCAAAAAGATTCACAATAGTTCCCAAATTTCCTAATCCTGCCGCAGAACCAGCATCCCCAGACTGAGCAACGTTTAACTTACTCAAAATTGAAGTAATCATCGCAGCCAAACCAACAACCACCCCTGAAAGTAAAGGTGCAAGGAAAGTCATATTACTTTTCATATCAGAAATAATTTCTGCAAGCATATCCCTCAACCTATTTGAAATTTTTTGTATATTCTTAACATATTCAGAAATACTCATCAAACTCAATGCCGCAATTTTCAAACCTTTCTTTGAAGATTCAATAAGAATCCTCATACTCGTTGCAATAAGTTCTGAAGGATAATAATTAATCGCCCCTCTTCTTTTATCAAAAATAGCTTTCTCTACACTCATTCCTGCTTGCCTAATATTAAAATTAACCGTCTTGAAAAACTCCCCAGTTACCAGTCCTTTTGTAGACTCCGCAAGTTTTCCAAAAGCAAGTTCAGGAGGAACTCCATTCCCAACACGATTCCCTAACTGAAATAAAGAATTGTTGAACTCCCTTTCAAGTTGTTTAGTTTTTACTCTTTCTTTAATCAAATCCTTAGTTTTAGATTTATAAACTATTGAAAAAAACAAGGCAATTCCCAAAGGAATGAACATACTCAAAATCAAAGCCCCCGCTCCAAAAGGACCGGCAGTTCCAGATCCAGTTTCAATAAAACCAAAAACTTGTTCATTACCGAAGAAACCTAATCCAAATTGTGCAAAGGAAAAATCCTTACTAAGCCCAATCATTCCTGGAAGAGAAGATTTAAAGAACAAAGGTAAAAGTCCTAAAATAAAAAGTGGCAAGGTTACTAGAAAAGCTGTAAAATATGACGCATCACTTTTGTACTTGTAAAAGAGAGGGTTCCTTTCTAGAAGTTCAGACTCCCCATGACCTCCTGGCCTTAAAAACATAATTTTATCAGTAAGATAGAAAACAAAGAAAGGAACTATCAGATTAAATAAAACCATAACATGATACCATTTGATAATATCACCAACCATTGCCGAAGCCAAAGGAAGTAAAGCCAAACCCAATGTTGGTAAAACTACTCCCAGCATGTAAACATTAGTCAGAGGACTTCTAACACTATGCGTAAACTTCAACATCTTATCATAAATCCCATCAAGAATAACCTGCAAAGATTTCTCCAAAGTTACAATCCTTCGGGCATTATCTGGCTCAAACAAACTACTTTCAATTAAATGAAATGATTCAATAAATTCAGTATTATCTTTTCTCCAGGTTTTAAGATAATCATCTAAACTCTCTTTAATAGTAGAAAACTTTCCAATCTCCACATTATAAAATATTTTTTTGAAATCTAAAGCTAAAGGATATTGCAAATGTTTAGATGCAAAAGCAATGGCCTTTTCTAAGTTGGGAGTATGTCTCATATAAACCACTATATACAAAATAGCAGGAACCATCTGGCTACTTGCTTTAAGTCTCCATTGATTTGCCAATCTTTGTGGATACGCTTTAAAGAAGTAGAATAAAAAAAGAGAAAGTATAATTGATAAAAAGAAAAATAAGAAAGGAAAAGCATCAAACCCTTGAATCAAAACAACTGCAAGAGAAAAGATTATTCCAATAAAGAAAACACTTAGGAAAGCCATCACACTTAAAGTCAACGCTTGCCAAGGTTCAACCTCCACGTGAGCAATTTCTAAATGTTGACGGATTTCATCTTCATCTTTCTTAGAAACATTAAGCTTAATCAAACTCCCAAGACTTTTACACCATCTTTCATATCTATTCAGGATAGGGATCGTTTCTTTTTTGAATTTAAGATAATCCGAACTATAGCTTTCTTCTCTAGAGGAAATATTGAGATTACTTTCTATTTTACTTCCATACTTCCTTAGAACATCGTCAACATTAGGTCTTTCAAAATCTCTGGACATTTTCACTCTCTTTATCAATAAAAATAGCAAGAACAATTAATAAATCTTTATTTTTTTCTTGTACAAAAAAGCATCCCAAACAATCCTAAAACAAAAAAAACAGCACCAACAGCATTTGTATTTCCAGTTGATAAATTCCAAATAGCATTACCAGTAATATTTGGTGTAAAGAAAACAAAACTTCCTCCAATCATTGCCGCAGAAACTATTCCTAAATGCTGACTAATATTTTTTCTAGGTAAACTATAATTTCTAAACTTGTTTGCATTTTCATGAGCTTCACTAGCTCTTCTTGAAGAAATACCTATAACAGGGTTACTTCCATATCTAAGCTGCAATTCATCCAATTCTTTAGCAACTTCACCCCATGATTCGGATTTGGTATATCCTCCCTTCATCAAAGCTTTTATTGCATAATCTTCTGGATGGATTTTCACTTCACCATGAGGGGGTTTAACTATTTGTTTCAGAAGACTCTTGGCTCTTATCAATCCAGCCTCTTTTCTAGTCTCAACCATATTAGTAATTATTAGATTTTCTTCTTTTTAATTTCTTCGTTTAACCATTTTTGCCACTCTGGAAAAACTCTATCACTTAAAGGTAATCCAATTTCTTGCCCAATGTTATCTGAAATTTTATGGAAAGCATCGTTTGATAAGACATTGAATTGTGCTTCAAGAATATTTAAATTACCAGTCGTATCAGCAGCCTTGACAATTTCTCCTTTTATTTTAGCTCGTAAAAGAATATTGTCGTAAACAGCGTCCCAATTTCCAGCCCAGCCTTTAACATTTGCCGCAATATCTTTTATAATTTCACTATCTCCATTAATTAGAGACTCAGTTACTTCAAGTTCATCTTTGTCAACATTATATTTCATTAATTCCACAAATCCCTGCTCATCTAATGGATCTTTCTTCCAATGTTTCCTAATCTCTGAAATTTGCATAACTCTTTTCCAAGAATGTAAGCCATCTGGAGATTTAACGGGATTCGCAACAGTGATTATATCTGTTGCCTTAAAACTAGTTGCCGGAACTCCCAAATCATTAACAACCCTATCGAAAACACCATACGGACTTGCCCCATGAATTGTTCCAGCCACAACATTCGCCAAAGCTCCAACTCTCATTGCCTCATACAATGCTTTTGCCTCAGTGCTCCTAATTTCCCCAACAATCAAACTAGAATCCCCCAATCTTAGACTCGTCCTAATCCCATCATCAGCCGCAACCTCAGTTGTTGTTTTTAATAACGCAGAACGAACTTTCATTCTTATAATATCATAATTCAATTTTCTCATAGAATCAAAAGGAAGTTCAAGAGTATCTTCAATAAGAATAATTCTATGCTTAGGTATTATTTCCAGCATCAAACTTCCAAGAAGAGATGTTTTACCAGAACTTCTTGTTCCTGCAACCAACAAAGTCCTAGAACCATCAATCAAAAAACTAAACAAACCTGCCGCCATCGCATTAAGCATTTTATTCTTAATAAACAAAGGCAAAGTCCAAGGATTCTCCCTATGTCTTCTCAAAGCGTAAGATAAACCATCTGGGGACAAAGGCCTCTGAATAATTGCAATTCTAGATCTCATATCCCCAATCTCCAGTTGAGTATCTAAAATAGGATTTGCTTCATCCAAAGGCCGTCCAGAGATCATCCTAAACTTAGCAGCCCAAGAATCAGCATCTTCCTGACTGGGCAAAATATTGGTCGTACATTCATCATACTCTTGATGTCTTACAAAAACCTTTGTTTGAGGAATTGGGGCATTCAAAAAAATATCTTGCAAGTTTTTATCTTGTAGTAAAATCTCCAAAAGCCCAAAACCAATCGTATGTCTAACCAAAATCTTCGCCAGCTTATTCAGTTGAGAATAATCTAATTTAATTTGTTTTGTTTGCGCCAAATCTTGAAGTAAATCCCTAGAAACATTCAAAAAAACTTGCCTCGTTCTTTCCGTATCAGTAAATTCTTCTGCCTTTGGTTGATGTTCAATTAAGACATTTCTCGCTAAATTGAGAAGCACACTGTGTTCTTCATTAAGAGAATTCTCTGGAGGGGATAAGTAATAAATTAATTTGGAAGCGTCTTTCTTTCTCAAAATAGTAACCATTGATTCGTCGGGAGTGCCTTCAGCAATATTGTACTGATCAACTAATTCAGTTCCTTCCGGAAAATCCAAAATAAGTCTTGTAAACGTGAAATTAGGAATTACATCTGGCCTAAATATTTTCTTGTATATCTCCCGAGATCCTCTGTGATAATCTCCTAAATGGGGATTAGCAGCCTGCATCAATTTAGTTTTCTCAAACAAATCCAAAACCTTCTTCAATAGGAAAAGATAATTTTTCTGATCCATCTTTGATTGAACATCTATTTTTTCCAAAAAAATATTTGCCTCAACAATCAATCTTCTCAATTCACCATGTGCTGCAACTGGATCACGTTTTAACAAATAAAGAAATGTAAAAAGTTCATTATATCTCTTGGAGAAAAAACGTTCATTTCCAGTAGTTAATTTTTCATATGAAAGAATTTTCTCCTGTTTTATTAAAAAAGTATAAAGCTGAGCAAGTTCTAATAAAGAAGAAGTTTCATTGAAGTCGTAGTTATAATTTTTTTGTTGAACTAAAACAATTCTTGAAGCATTTGAATTTTCAGTTAGAATATCTATCGCCCTTTCCATAACTTCTGGAGAGTCTGCCAAACTAGGAATAAAGGGAGCACCAATGTAATTAACATAAACTACATCTTCACCACCCTCTCTTTGAATTTCATAAGAATACAAAGGAGTTCCTTCTCCGAATTGCATGATTAAAAAAAGAAAAAAGGATTAAAATAGTTTGCTATGAAACATAACAAATTTAAACCATATTGACATTAGTTCGATATGCCAGAACAAGAGGAATATTCAGATTATGGAGGATATGATTCACAATCTACTTCAAGAATAAAAGATTTAGAGGAAAAGCAGAATCTCTTAAAAGATAGACTTCTTCTTATAGGACATAATCTTATTGAAACAAAAGAAGAAGATAGTAAAAAAATAACTGAACTAAAAAAAGACGTAGGGGACTTAAAAGAAGAAATAAGAAAAATGAAAAATTTTTTAGAGATGGTTTCGGAAGAATTATCTAAATTTGCAAGAAAAGAAGATTTAGAAATTCTAGCAAAGCAAGCAAAAATGTTTAAACCATTAGATTTAATTAAAAGGGTTAACAAAAACAAATAATGGGAATTATAGAGGATATCGGTCAAATGAGAAATCAAGGAATGGCAGACCAAGACATAATGAATACATTACAGGATCAAGGAATTTCTCCACAAGAAATAAGTAATGCAATTAATCAAGCCCAAATAAAGCAAGCAGTGGTAAATCCTGGAGAGTACCCCCCTCAAGATCAAGGCTATGCTCCTCAACCAGGGGGAATGGGTGCTCAAGAATTTGGGGGAGATATGTATATGCCTCAAGATCAAGGCTATTATCCTCAAGATCAAGGCTACGAAGGAGGGGGATCAAGTACCAGCACCATGGTTGAAATTGCAGAACAAGTTTTCACAGAGAAGATACAAAAAATACAGAAGGAAGTTAGAGAATTAAGCGAATTCAAAACTTTAATGGAATCAAAGATTGAACATCTAACAGACAGGATAAAAAGAGTTGAAAATATAACTGACAAAACACAAATGGCAATCTTAGAAAAAGTTGGCTCTTATGGTAAAGGATTAGATAATGTTAAAAAAGAAGTTGGGATGATGCAAGATTCATTCACAAAGATGATTCCCTCATTAGCAGAAAAAGCTAAACATCATCAAACTGCTAAAAAAACTTTAGTTAAAAAACCAATAAAGAAAGTTTCAAAAAAGCTAATCAAAAAAAGTTCTAAAAAAAGATAGTAATTAACTATATTCTTCTGAAGTAAACGCCTTCCTTCCAGCTTTCATTACGGAGTCAAATGCACTATTTGATTGCTGAGGAGTATTTGAAATAACGGCACCGACCACCGCCACAATTAAACCAATAACCAGGAAAGTAAACCAATTCTCTGGCCACCAATCCCCAAAACGGTACCAATCTTGACCGCCAAAAGTTTGAGTTAAAATTACATAAAGGATTATTCCTCCAAATATCATCATTACTCCCTTATTCCATTTCTTATTTGGATTAACCATTCCAAAAACAATCAAAACAAGAAGGATTATTCCTATTCCTGCCCCCATCCTAGGAAAAATTTCTGAAAAAAATTCAGAAACAAAACCGAATTGTAATGCCATTAATGAAACTGAAAGTGCAACTATTGCATTAGTAACTTTACTAGTAGTTCCAAAAAGATTCATTCTTGAAAGAACTCCAAAAATTAAAGCAAATAAAATTAAGAAAGGCAAAGCATAACTAAAAAATCCTAATTGTTCCAACTGTGAAAAGAGTTCTCCAATTCCCCCTCCTGCAAAACTAAAGGCTTGTAAAAAAACATTCATGTAAATATGTAGCAATTTTTATTTAAATATATTTCTAAAATCTTACTTACTCCCAGAAGCACTTCTAAGTACTAAAGCCAAAGCAATTGCGATGACAGCCAAGAATAGAACGTTAGTCCAGAAACTTGAACTCCAAGATTGGTAAAATAATAAATTAATAAAATCATCAAAGAAAGAACTTACTCCTGCTAACTTAACTCCTACCGCCCAAAGGACCGCGCTAAATACCGCAACGACAACCCCCCCTAACGCCAGATTCCTAACACTTCCACTTAATTTTCCTTCTCCCCCACCTACAAATCCCCAAAGTAAAAGGGTAATAAAGACAATTACTATTGCAACGGACAAAAATAAAACTAAATTTCCAACAACTTCTTTTGGAAATATTGCTCCAACGAAAATCAAGCTAATAACAAATGAGGTTATGGCATTGAGTTGTTTCCCCTCCCCTAATACTTTAGTTTTTTCAAGAATGGCAAAAACAATAAAAAACACTAATAAGAAAGGGAGTATAAACTTAGAAACAACCGTGCTTTGTAAGATAGTTTCTGTGGCCATAGCTTATTAAAATTCTTCTGAAATTTCCTCAACTTCTTCTTGACTTGGTAAAGCAACTTTATTTATTATGAAGATATCACTTACTGCCTTCACAAACTGATGAGGAATTATTACTCCTCTTGCCCCACTAATCAAAGAAATCATACTCCCAGAAACTCTTATTCTCCAGCCATCCACCTTATTGTCAGTTAGATTTGCTTCTTCAACTTCTCCAAAGTAGTCTCCACCATCGGTGTAAACTTTTGTCCCTACAACTTCTGATAATCTTTTTATTCTCATATTATAACGTTTCTCAGTCACCTATAATTAAAATCATTGTAAAATAATTTAAATACTTTTCCGTTATCAAACATAAATATTAACCATTTTATTTTAACAACAAAGTTTAAAATTAGCCTATTCTTTAAGGAAACATGTTCAACAAAAAGGAAATCGGTCAAATTTTGGTAGTGCTTCTTGTACTGACATTTGCACTTACAGTCATTAAAAACTTAGAAAATTTCCAGTTTGTTTTTCTTTCTATTTTCATCGTAGTCTTAATTAATATCTCTGCAAAAAAAATAGCAAGTTATTATTTAGATTCAGAAATTGAAGTTAGAATTTGGGAAATGAACAGATTCGGTTTTAAGCCAGGGAGACATTTGAAAAAACCAGTTCCAATGGGGGCAATTTTACCTTTAGTTTTTGTTGGATTAACCCATGGTTATTTAATTTGGATGGCTTCATTAGTTTTTGAAGTGAAGGCAAAAGTCCACAGAGCTGCAAGAAGATATGGACTTTACACTTTCTCAGAAATGACTGAATATCATATTGGTCTAATCGCATCCGCAGGAATTATTGCCAACCTTATTGCCTCAATAATCGGATACTTGGCAGGGTATCCAGAATTTGCAAAACTAACAATTTACTATGCTTTCTTCAACATGATCCCATTCTCAGATTTAGACGGAAACAAAATCTTTTTCGGAAGTATGATTCTCTGGAGCTTTCTCGCATCGCTAGTACTTGTAGGATTAGGATATGTTTTCTTCGTAGTTTAGAGAAATTTAATAAATAGATAGAAATTATTCAATTATGGACTTTTTACAAAACATTTCTCCTAGAGAATATCAACAAAAAATCTTTGAAACTTGCTTAAAGAAGAACTGCCTAGTCGTACTTCCCACAGGATTAGGAAAAACCCTAATCGCATTAATGCTGACAATAGAAAGGATGAAAGAATTCCCAACTAAGAAAATTGTTTTCCTTGCGCCAACAAAACCACTAGCAGAACAACATCTAAATTATTTCCAAAAACATCTACCAGAACTATTCGCAGACATGCAATTGTTCACTGGAGCAATAAACGCAGAAAACAGGAAAAAGATATGGAAAACTGCAGATATAATTTTCTCAACACCTCAATGCGTAGCAAATGATGTAAAAAATTATTTATATAATTTAGAAGACGTTTCTCTTTTAATAGTGGACGAAGCTCACAGATGTTTGAAAAATTATAGCTATACTTACGTTTCACAAAAATACAAAGAAAAAGCAACAGATCAAAAACTTTTAGGATTAACTGCATCTCCGGGAAGTGAAAAACATAAAATAAAAGAAATTTGTAAAAATTTAGCTATAGAAGAAGTTGAATTAAGAACTAGAAATAGTGAAGACGTAAAAGAATATTTGCAAGAATTAGAATTTGAAAAAATAATGATTGATTTTCCAGAAGAACTTGAAGAAATAAGACATGTATTAAAAAAAATATTTGATAAATACATTGAAGAATTAAAAATGAGAAAAGTTCTTTTTGGATCCACAACTAAGATAGGATTAATTGAGTTGCAAAGAAAAATCTCGGGAGTTTTAGCGAGGGGGAATAGAAATTTCAATTATATGTTAGGAGCTAGCGCATGTGCCCAAGCAATTAAAATTCAACATGCAATAGAAGTATTAGAAACTCAAACTCAAGAAGGATTCAATAAATATCTAAAAAATTTGCTTAAACAAGCAGCAGACAAAAAAAGCAAAGGAGTCATAAGATTAGTCGCGAATCCTTACTTTAATTTCATCCATAACAAATCAAATGAACTATTAGCTAAAAATTTTGAACATCCTAAAGTTGAAAAGTTATTTGAGATTATTAAAGAGGAAAAATCAAAAAATGACAAATTGAAAGTAATAGTCTTTACACAATTCAGAGATACGGCCTCAATAATTTCAAAAAGAATAAATGAAATTCCAGGGATTAAAGCCAAGATTTTTGTTGGACAAACCAAAAAAGAAGGAACAGGAATGAATCAAAAATCACAGAAAAAAATAATTGAAGAATTTTCAGAAGGGAAAGTTAACGTTTTATGTGCTACCTCGATAGGTGAAGAAGGTTTAGACATCCCAGAAGTTAACGCAGTAATATTCTATGAACCAGTTGCTTCTGCAATAAGAACAATTCAAAGAGCAGGGAGAACTGCCAGATTAATGCAAGGGAAATTAATTATGTTAATAACAAAGAAAACAAGAGACGAGACTTATTATTATGTTGCAATCGCCAAAGAAAAAAGAATGCATTCTGCCATAAGTGATTTAAGAGAAGAAATGAAAAATGGTTTCAAAGAAGAAACTCAAAAAAAATTAATTCCTTCATCTAAAAAAAATGAGTTCTCAGAATTAAAATGAAAGAAATTTTTGACATATTCTCTAAGAAATCATTAATAAAAAAAGAAAAACCAAAACAAAGAGTAATAATTGATATTCATGAAAAAAATTCCTTAATAAATTCTGAGCTAATTAATCTTGGTTTGGAAACTGAACTTAAACATCTAAAAGTTGCAGATTACATCGTGGGAGAAGTTGCCATAGAAAGAAAAACTGTTTCAGATTTTATTTCATCCATGGTAAGCAAAAGATTAACAAATCAACTTGAAGAATTGCAACAATATCCAAACAGATTGTTAATAATCGAAGGAATTGATGAACAAGAACTCTACACTGACTCTGAAAACAGAACAGGGATGCATCCTAATGCAATCAGGGGATTTTTGCTTTCAATTTTATTAAAATACAAAGTTCCAATAATTTTTACAAAAGATTACAAAGACACAGCGAAATTTATTTTAGTACTTTCAAAAAGAGTTGGAAAAGAATCGTCCCTAAATGTAACAAAAAAATCTCTTAATAAAAAAGAAAGACTGCAATTTATTCTTGAAGGATTTCCTGGAATCGGCCCAAAAAATGCAAAAAAACTTCTTGAAAAATTTGGAACCTTAAAAGAAATAATTAACACTCCGATTGAAGAACTTGAAAAAGAAATTGGCAAAAAAGCAGAAATATTTAGTATTCTTGAAGAGAAATATTAGATCGGAAATATTCTCCATACTCAGTTAAAATATCCATGGCCATTTGAGATATTTCTGATCTAGTAACTTTTCTACGCAAAATTATATCACCTTTAGGTTCTATTTTCCCTTTTCCTATGATTTGAGCAAGAGAGCTCCCCCTTCCCCGATACTGAATTGGAGAATTTCCATTGAAAAAAAAATGGCCTGCACCACAAAAAAAATACCAATGAAAGGGATTATAAAGTTTCTTAACGCTTTCTCCAGGTAAATCTAAATAGCTTGAAAAAGATTTGACCATACGCTCAGAAAATTCCCAAGAGTCTGGAGAATTCTCAGCCAAAGATAATGCCTCTTGAACTCCAAAATTGACAAATGCTCCCAAGCTTCTAGAATTTCCCATTAAAACATAAAAAACAAAAATACCTTTTAAAGAAACATATCTCAAAATATATAGTTTCAAAAACAAAAGTCATATAAAACATCCGATTCTTTTTATCTTAACTTTCCATTTTCATCACGATAATTTTCATAATAATACGGTCCAAATTTCTTCCCACCCCTAGTTATATATTTCTTATGTACCATCAGACGTTTTTATTAAACGGCTTTAACGAAATTTCCATTCCAGTCTAAACCCCTTCTTCTAAAATATAATTGAAAAGAAGTTTTTAAAGATTATCCCACAAGACAAAATAACAAAAAAAATTAACCCACAGAAATTAAAGCAATTCACTCAAAATTTTAGCACCCAATTTCAAAGTAATTTTTCCAAAATTAGAATCCTTTTTTTCATTAATTTCAACAAGATCTACAGCCCTTAAATTTTTTATTTTATTCAATCTTTTTAACACATACAAAAAATCTCTACTTGTTAACCCACAAGGTTCAGGACAACCAGTACTTGGTGCAAAAGCAGGATCAATCACATCAATATCTATTGAAATATAAAGTTCTTTATTATTAGAAAATTCCATTATTGCATCACAGGTTTCATGCAAATCCTCAGTTAATTGATCTACTGAAATTGTCCGAATTCCCTTTTCTTTTATGAAACTTGTTTCTTTTAAATCAGAGTTCCTAACACCAACCAATAAAATATTTTCAGGTGGAAATCCCAATTCAACCAAGCCCCTAAGCCATTCTTCATGAGTTGGAGCGTTTTTATCTACTGCTTCCATACAATCAGGATGAGCATCAAAAACCACCAAACAAGGTTCTTTACTTAAATTCTTACAATGATTAAAAAAAGCCTTTGTTATTGAAAAACTAATAGAATGATCTCCCCCTAAAAAGATAGTTTTCGATTTAGTTTCAAAAGTTTTCAAAGAATTCTTATAAATTAAATCATTAGTTAGTTCCAGATTTGAGTTATCTAAATGAATTTCCTCCAAATCTAATAAATCCACATTCACAATTCCCCCTTGTTCATTAGTAGAAATATTTCTTAGCTCAGTTATGATTGCATCTCCTGCCCGCTCACAACCTTTTGTTTTTCCCAATCCATTAATTCCCGGAACTTTTACAACAAACATAAATTAGAATTAGATACAACATTTTTAAGATTAACTAATAATCAATCTAATTCCCATTGCCTTCATTCGGAGAATAAATAATCTTTAATCCCTCCTTATATTACTATTAACTGCTTGAACAATCTTGTCATAAAAATCATCATTAATTACACAAAGTTTTTTCCTTATTGTTCTTTTATGAATTGTAAACAAACGATGCGGTTTTACCCAACTTTGAAAAGGCAAGTTATCTTTTTCAAAACAATCATTAGTAATCTTCACGCCATCTTTAGGAAAATTACTTGTAATAAGGCAACAGATCCTATCCTCTTTTTTATTTATCACATTGTTAGAAATAATAAGAGCAGGTCTTTGTTTTAAATTTGTAAGATCGGAATAAGGAAAAGGAACAAGAACTATATCTTTTTGATCATACATCATTCCACCTTTCATCTAATTCATTATTCCAATCTTCAGCCAAAATCTTTTCAGATGCAGACATAACCATTACACTTTCATTATTTTTGTATTGTTCAAGCTTTTCTAAATCATCCAATCTTTTTTTTATAATCTTACGCACAAATTCACTCCACTTTATCTCAGAATGTTTTCGCATTAATTTATATACCGTATCTTCAATTGAGAGAGTGATATTCGTCATGAAAAATTAAGTGTCTTCACTTATTTAAGCTTTTCCCCTTTCTTAGAAAATACTTATCCCATGCAGCCTACGCTGACCTCATTATCTTTTAGTCTTCCCTTTCTTACGCGATGCCTACTAATGGCTAATACTGGGGAGTTCTTCTTGGAGGCGGAGGGCCCCTTCTTAATGAGGAGTTTTTCCGACGATCTAGCTTAGATTGAAATTCTTGTTTCTTTTTTCCAAAATAAACCACTAAAAAAAGAATAAAACTAACAATAAAGATCAGCCCCATAATTGTAAGTACAAAAGCACCTAATGATTTATCATCATCTTCCGAGTCATCTACTGTTTCA
>SDBV01005550.1_pt1 | contig 17770 bp, 18 predicted proteins | sample 2277081 | NCBI WGS metagenome assembly SDBV01 (sample SAMN10402039, study PRJNA504765) | marine sediment metagenome | isolation source: marine sediment core GS10_PC15, 223 cmbsf | place: Arctic Ocean: Southern Knipovich Ridge | collected 2010 | reverse complement strand
ATTGCAACAACAAATTCATAATCACTATCTATATGAGATATTTTAACTTTACCTTTTTCTATAAAATAGAAATGATCGCCTTTGAATTTTCTATCCAGACAATAGCTCCTTTTTTATAATTTTTTTCCTTATATAGCTCCGTACTCATAATTATTCCAGTATTATCTTCTTCTTAACTTTGTAAATTCTAATATACAATTCAGCCAAATACAACACAGTTTTTTCCTTTTCTCTTTGCTTTGTTTAAATAACTATCAATTTTTGAAATAAATAGATTTATATCCTGCATTATATCAAAGCAGGAAATTCCAAAACTCAAAGTCATGTTCGCCTTCATATTCTTTAATTTAAAAATATGCTGTTCTACGGCAGCTCTTAATTTCTCTCCTACTTCTACAGCTCCTTTTAAATCCGTTTCATCTAAAATTATAAGGAATTCCTCTCCTCCCCACCTTCCTACAAAATCTATATTTCTTAGGCTCTTAACAAGGAAGCCAGATATTAATTTTAAAGCAATATCACCAACAGGATGGCCATACTTATCATTAATTAATTTAAAATTATCTATATCGCATAGTATTAATCCAAAAGAATATGGTTTATTATTGCTAATCAATTTAGTAATTACTTGGCTATCAATAAAATTACTTCTCTTAAATTTTTCTATAAATATTTTTATTGTATCATTGATCTTTCTTCTATTTGCTAGTCCTGTTAATACATCTGTTAATGATAATCTTTCATTCTCTTTAATTAGATCCTGACTGTTTTTATTAAATGTATAAGATGCAATAAAGATTGCAACATATACCAGTAATATTCTGAGACCTACGGATTCAGGTTCTGAAAAATCCTTTCTATAATCATTTATCCAGCTTAAATCGGATAATACAAAAAGAATTATGAACATTGTGAGGAAATATACTAAAGTATAAATGCTGCCTTTTTTACAGCCTTTTAACTGCAATGCTACTGAAGGAAATATTAATGACCAGATTGGCCCTGTTCCGTTTTTGCCTCCATGAATGATTAAAAATGTAAAAGTAATAAACAGCAAAACGATTATAATATCTGCGGATAAATTAATATTCTTTGTTTTTGATAACCAAAAATAATTTACAACTAATAATGATGCTATTAGAAAATCAAAAAGAAATAAACCAAGATCCCGATTAAAAGCAGAAATCGTTCCCATCGATACCGCATATAAAAAGCATATAATTCCAAAGGTATTTGTTAATCTTACTAATTTTATATTTTTAAGCGTATCCCCCTTTGCAATTCCGTTTTCTATGAACCTATGATATAGTTTTGTTAATAATTTGTTAGTTTTAATAAAAACAGACATATTTATCCTATAAATTACCTACATTTAAAATAATAAAGATTTCCTCTAATTACTATAATATAAAAATTGAATGTTTTTTATATTTTTTTTCGTGATTGTAATAATTCCCTGACAACCTCAATTTCATTCCAGGGAATCGAAGACTTTTTATAAATAATACTCTCTTCGTGGCCTTTCCCAAGACAGAGTACAGTATCGCCTCTTTCTGCTATTTCTAATGCATACTTAATGGCCTTTCGTCTGTCCGGTATCAAAAACATTGTTTTAAATAATTCCAATCCTCTGCATCCGGAAGCAATCTCTTTAAGTATATTTAATCTATCTTCACCTCTAGGATCTTCGTCGGCAATTATAACAATATCACTGTAATCAGAAGCAATTTTACCCTGAACGGCTCTCTTTTCAATATCTCTTTCGCCTGCGGAACCGAATACGGATATTAATCTTTTTTTAGTATGCTCTTTTATATACGGGAACAATTTATTAAAGGAGTTTGGAGTATGAGCATAATCAACAATTACTTTGAAAGGCTGACCCTCGTTTATAACCTCCATTCTGCCTCTAACACCTTTTATTTTTCTTATCTTCGGAATAAAAGAAACTAATGGCTCATCTAATAATTTACATACTGTTAATACGGCTGCCATTAAATTATAAACATTAAAAAGCCCTTCTATTGGAAATAACACATTGATTTCTTCAGTTTTATTTAATACTAGTCTAAAACTGCATCCGGATCTATTCTCTTCCTGTTTAACTGAATCTGCAAAAATATCTGCATCCGGATTTTCCATACTATAAGTGTATACCGGATAGCTGCACGAGTCTTTAAATAATTTCCAGTTTGGATCATCTATATTAACAACACCAAAATATGAATCATCCTGCTCCGTATTTTTTTCTCCAATCCAGCGAAAAAGATTAGCTTTGTCATTTCTATATTGTTCAAGGCTTCCATGAAATTCAAGGTGTTCGTGAGTGACATTAGTTAGAATTCCTACATTAAATTCAATATCTCTTAATCTGCAAGTTTTTTCTGATAGCCCGTGTGATGTTGCTTCGAGTACTGCATATTGCACACCCATATCTTTAAGCCCTTTTAAAAAACTATGGATTTCTTTTGCTTCCGGAGTGGATTGTCTGTAAGGATTTTTATTGATTTCTTCTTTACTTGCAATATTTACAGTAGAAATAAAACCTGAGCTTTTATTAAAAAATGTTAACAGTTGATGAATAAACCAGACAGTTGTACTTTTACCATCTGTTCCTGTAACACCGATAACTTTAAGGTATTTTGAAGGATGACCATAATAAGCAGAAGCAATAATAGATAATGCAGGCCTTGTTTCTTTTACAAGTATATAATCAATATTATCCTTATATTCTTTTAACTCTTTTGAGTGAATTACAGCAGTTGCACCTTTATCTATTACTTTATCAATATATAAGTGTCCATCAGTGTGAACTCCGTCAAATGCAAAAAATATATTCCCGGGCTTTACATCCCGGGAATTATAAGACAAACCTGTGATTACGGGATCTGTCTTACCTTTTTTGCTAATAATTTTTAGATTTGTTAATAAAGAGGAAAGTTTTTTCTGCTCATAATTTAATTCTAATGTCATTAGTCTAAATTACCAATTGTTTCAAATTTCATCAATACCTTAAATTATGCTAAAATAATATAATGTTACAGCATATATCTGCGGCCATACACATAATTACAGTGTTGTTGAAATTAATGGAGTATGGCAGATTGATGTAGGGCATTCACATGGAATGGGCGATAGAGGTGCAAAAAGCACTTTTATGTTTTTTTATATATTTGAAGACAGTTCAGTATGGTATTACACATACAGAAGAAAATCATTTTTTAATATCTATGTATTAGCAGAAAAGAATCAAATTAACAATTAAATATGTGATTTTTTAATAATTTTTTGGTTGATATTTAGATTTTCTATTCAGGATAAAAATGCAAGAAATACTTATATTGTCACATTTTCGGATATAAGCATTCTTTCCATAACAAGTACATCAAAAACAACATTTTCTATAAAACCTATAAGCCCGGTTCGCTCTTCCATAGTTAATATTCCATCCGACATTGCTTCCTGGTATTTTACAAACACAACCTGGAGTTTTTTAATGAGAATCCTATTATACCAGTCTATAAATGTATTTACATTAGTTTTATACCTATTATTGATTATTCCCTTGCCGCTCCATGTTGTTACATCCATTCGTATTTTATACTTAAACCTATACTTGTTTTTTAATGCTTCAAAATATACGGGATTTTCTTTTGTAACATATCTTCTTAAGACAAAAAGCCCGCTTATTAAATCATCCAGTCCAATAGCAAGGTTTGCCTTCTCCTGTCCGACAAGCCGTCTGTCATTTCCAATGAAAGACCTGTATGTTTTTCCAAGAATCTTAAACTTCTTTAAGAAATTAGCAATCCATGAAGACAGATCACTAATATCACGTAAACTAGAAGGGATTCTTGCTCCTCCTGTCCATCTACCATTTGGTTCAAATGTAATTTTTAAAGGCATTTTTATATCCTTTTAATATTGATATTACTATTGTATTAGAAAATAGAAATATATAAAACTATTATTTTTCGACAAGAGAAATTTAAAATATCCTCATTCTTTTTGAATTCAAAAACCGGAAAAATCTATTGACAAAAATGGTTTTTTGACGCAGATTAACGCTGATTTTCACAGATGTTTAATTTTTTTAAAATCCGAGTAAATCTGTGTTAATCTGCGTCTTAATAATTATAAAATCCTGCTATAGAAATAGCGTACATTTTAATTTTGCTATTGCTAATATTAAGGACAATATGTTAAATTTAAATTATACATATTAATTAATGAAAAGGAATAACATATGCAATGCCAAATTTGTAATAAAACTATAACAATAAAGAAGTCTAATGATGTAGAAATACACTCGTGCACAGGCTGTAATGGATTCTGGATAAAAAAGGGCAACTTAAATAAATTAGTAGCTCATCAATCAGGTGATTTAGAGTTTTCTTCTATAGATCATCACATGCACAATGATACTCATGGAATTATGAAATGCACTTTCTGCAATGATCAGGCAATGATAAAAAGCAATTTTATAGAACAGTCTGAAATAATTTTAGACTATTGTGAAAAATGCGGTGCGTTCTGGATAGACTCTGGTGAAACAGAAAAAATGCAGAAATATATAGAATCCTTAGAAAATAGTGGTGTAAAGCCGTCTATAATAGATACAATATTTAAAGTTCTATACAGTCTGCCTAAGTAGATAATGATTATTAGCTTTTATTTGCAATTTATTACTTGTTTTATCATTAATTTCTTCTCCTAATAATTCATCAATTAGGAAGAGAATAGTCAGCTAACTCACAAATTTGCACACTAAAAAAACCAATAGTACTTGATTAATAAAATAAATTGTGCTATAAAACCTATGTCTTTTAAAAATCCAATAAAGCTAAAGACACCTCAAATTTAAAAAAAGGTGTAGGCAGTATTTTCCACCCGGAAATAGTTTCAGCTTTTTTTGATCTTGCAAAAAAAGAATACTTCTGGTTTGATGTTGCTTTTGCAATAAACAGAGACATTTTTAATAATGATGATAAAGATTGTTTAATACAGCTCGATCAAAATGAATTATTAGGTCTTGCAAAAATATTCGGACAAATTATTGATTTTAGAAGTCCATTTACTGCAACTCATTCCAGCGGAGTTGCAGATAGTGCCGAAATAATTTCACGCCTAATGGGTTTATCTAAAGAGCACAGAGGATTAATTAGAATTTCATTTTTACAATTACCTTCGTCCATGTATGTGCCTTCTGTTTTAGTATTTACAATATATTTATTAGGAAAGCAAGAAGCCAGGAAAAAAAATTACGGTATTCTACAATATAATTGTTATTCTTTATTTTTTATAAATTAGACAGATTGTATATAGGCTGTTTTGGATTTGACTATTCATATGGCAGATCATCTTTAACGACATCTTCGTAATCTGGTTCTGGATCTTCTACAAATTGCACTGCTTTTATTTCTTCCCGCCCCAATAATAATGCTTTTACGACTCAATGCATACCATCCATAACTTTTCCATTTTTTGATAGTATTATTGGATATCTTAAGTTTGTTTCATTTACTATGCGAAAATGATCGGCAATTGAACGGCAAGTTGGCACTGCAGTAGATTCTTGATACCAGAAATTTTCATCCAGCTCTTTAATTTCAATTAATTTACAAAACTCTTTCCTCTGTGGCCTTTGTGAGCTCCATGAGAAATCTGTTATTCATAAGATTCTGTTATCATTTTCAGTTTAGCTTTATCTCCCATGGATTCTTAGTGTTCTTGAGCAAAGCAGGCGAGAAATTTATCTTTTACAAGTGTTCATCTTTTGTTAACCATAATTCTTCAATTCTATACATATGCCAATAATCATGAAAGAGTAGATGATTTAATATTAATTCTATATTATATTTTTTATATTGATCATGCTTTGCTTCTTTATTTATATCCGAATCTTTTAATTCTTTTATTAATTCTATCTGTTTATTTCTCTTGCTTTTATAAGAATTAAGAATATCATTTATTGTATTAAATTTGTTATTATCAATTTTATTATTTTCTGGAAAATATGGAGTTATTACTGGTGATTCTTCATTTTTAAACTTATATATTCTTTCAAATATTATATCTTGAACATAATCTAAATGGATAATATGTTCTTTTATCGTCCAGAAATCATCTTGCTTCCAGCCTTTGAGCTGACTGTCAAGTATATTGAGGATGTTGTTATATTTCCCTTCAGGAACTGCAAATAATAGCTTGAAGGGATTAAACATGATCGGACTTTTCATGATTTCATATTCTTTCTCAAGCTCATATCCATGCACATTATTAATGACGCAAGCATCGGCTTTACCCATCTCAACCAGTTTTGCACCATCTTCATAGTTGTCTTTGACCAGAAATTCAATTTTGATATCGAAAGCCTTACATAGTTCTTGAAAGTTGATGCCGTTGATCCCATCTCTAAGGATAACCACTTTAAGACCATCAAGATCCAGAATGTTCTGAATGGATGAATCCTTTCCTATATAAACCTGTCCCCACATTGTAAGAACGTTTTCTTGTGAAAAATCGATATAAGAATCTCGTTCTTTAGTGTAGGCTATGCTGGTCATAAGATTAATATCATTTTGCTTGAGACGCTCCAGGTTGTTAGTCCAACTATCAAAAATAAATTCAACCTGCCAATTTTCCTGTTTGGCAACTTCATTGAGCAAATCGATATATAATCCTTGAGCATTGCCAAGTTCATCTTGAAAAACGATTGGCTTATTCTGAAAGATGCCAACTCGAATCTTAAGTGGAGAATCATCTGCCTGTACAATGTTAAAAGGCAAAAAGAAAAAAAAAGATAAGAAAAAAAGATAATTAATTATCTTTTTTTTATTTGATTTATAATACTTCATAATTTTACTCCAGAATACAAATAATAACCTTAATCAAATATGAAATTTCTTACAAATATCACAAATCTTCATTACCAATATGATAATATAAAAAGCTACTCAATAGTTTCTTTAGTATCTTCAAAAATTATAATCCAAATCTTGGCATTTAACCATCTCTTTAAGTTTTTGAGTGTATACTGATTTAATATTTTCAATTGTTAAACCTTTGATATTATTGTTTTGAGTTCCTTACGATCTTAGTATGAAATTTAATTTTAGATGCTTCATGTGAAATTTAAATATAATTACGTCATGGATGATATTAAATAATAAAAACAAATATTAAAAACATTGTTGAAAAAATATCCATTATCCCTTAATTTTAGTATTGAAGAACCAGGGAGTATTGCCCAAGGTATCTTCGTTCATTAAAGCTGCAGCAAGCCATACTAGTTTATAGCCTTCATCCTCGCATTAAAATTGCGAAATATTTTGGCTGTTAGAATAAATAAAAAGTCTTTTTTCAAAAGGAGTAAAAAAATGTTAGACAAGTTATTTGAAATAAAAGAAGAGAAATTCTTAGATAGATTAACCGGCGATTGTTTAATACTCAATTTGAATGGATTAAAGAGTGAATATAATTATGTTGGTTTATGGTATGCCTGCGATAGAAATGAAAAAACCTTTATTACAACAGAAGTCTATTATTCTGATGAAACAGAATGCAAAATACCATATGAGTTTACAACAGAATTAAAAGAGAACACTTTTAATCAGATACGAAGGCAGGAAATAAATCTAGACCATTTATGGGCTTTTATCGGTACAAGAATAGAAAAGCATACATACTGCAGATTAAAAGCTTTTTCTGTACAAAGTGAACAAGTATACATCAATTACAAAATAATCCGGAACAAAGCAAAAAGTATAGATACTTTAAAAACTGGCGTTATTCGCGGCAACAATGCGCATTTTTTTAGACTCGGAATAGAGGACGGTACAGGGAAAATTGATTATAACGATACTATAATGTATCTAGTCTGTATAAAAGACCTTCCTCCGCCAGACTGGAATATTGCTCACAGTAGTTACGGAATTCAGAGACTTCCGCTTCTTACAGGCAAAGCAAATTTTTCGATTAATGAGAAATATTCTAGCTGGAATGATCAAAATCCAATGGATGATATTTAAAACATAATAATTTTAAGAATAAGTTACCTTTTTATTAATAGTTTCTTTACATTCAGTACCATTTGTACTAATGTACAGTAATTAATTATAATAAAAGTAAATTTATTTTGCTAATTTCATAAAAACATGGTATAATGTGTTAATATTATTGAGGTATTAAACATATATGAACTCTGAATACGACCCATCGATATTGATTGAAAATTACGAGAAGAAGATTTTTGATCTTAAACAGTTGATTGAAATTAGTAAAGGTTTAAATTCATCTTTAAGCTACAATACACTAATAGAATCTATCCTTCTTGCATGCATGGGCCAGCTGCAAGTAATGGAAGTTGCCATTTTTACTAAGAAAACTTTTTTACAGAGAGATTTTATTTTAAGTAGAAACTATAAAGGATTTGAACTCGCCCACGAAAAAGAATACTATATATCCTCCAATTCCAAACTTATTGCTTTTCTGACAAAGGAAAATAATTGTTTTACAATTAAGGAATTAGAAGAAAAAATATTAAATGATAAGAAATCCATTAAAACTATGAAATCAATTAATCCGACAATGGTCGTCCCCCTTATCGGAAAAGGTAAATTAAACGGAATTATAATACTTGGCAATAGGATTAATGTAGACTCTTTTTCAGCATCAGAAAGGAGTTATATAATGGATATAGCTTCTTTAGCAGGTATAGCAATTCATAATTCAAATCTGCATGAAATGTCAACAACAGATATGATGACTCAGCTTAAAATACACCAGTTTTTTCAAATTACTTTAATAGAAGAAAGGGAGAAAGCTATAAAAGCAAAAAGACCATTAACAATTGCCATGATAGATATAGACCATTTTAAAAATTTTAATGACACGTATGGGCATACTTTTGGCGATGTTGTATTAAAGCGCGTTGCGCTAATACTTAGAAATAATACAAGATACAATGATACAGTTGCAAGGTACGGTGGTGAAGAGTTTGCAATTATTCTTACAAATACTGAAATAACAGAAGCTATTAACTTAACAGAACGTGTACGCTTTTTAGTTGAAGAGGAACAGCTATCTTATGGTGAAAAAAAAGTAGGTGTCACAATTTCTATAGGACTCGCACAATTTAATCCGAAAACAGATATTACAAATGATATAATAATAGATAAAGCAGACAAAGCCCTATATAAATCCAAACTTAGTGGCAGAAACAAAGTATCATATTAGTGTTTAAAACTTCTTTGGCCTGTAAACACCATAGAAATATTTGCTTCATTACACGCCTCTATACTTTCAAAATCGCGCAATGAACCGCCAGGCTGAATTATGGAAGTAATTCCCTCTTTTATTCCAGCATCTACACCGTCTCTAAAAGGAAAAAATGCATCGGAAACCATACAGCTCCCTATAAGGCCGCCCTTTGCCTTTTTGGCCAATTTAATAAATTCCTCTTTTTCTTCTTCCTTTTCCAGTGTATTAAATGACTGTTTTTTTGTTTCCCAGCATAATTTATCTGTATATTTTTTATAAGCTTTATAACGCGCTATTTCTGCAACGCCTACTCTATCCTGTTCACCAGTACCAATACCAACAGTAACACCATTCTTTACATAAATAACAGAATTACTTGTTATTCCCGATTCTACAAGCCATCCGAATAACAGATCATCATATTCTATTTCTGTAGGAAGCCTGTTTATTCTATATTCTTTTCCCTTATAATTTGTTTCTGCTGGCAATAAATCTTCTTTCTTTAATGTATTTGGAACATATGACCACTGAACAATAATTCCTCCGTCCATTAATGATTTAAAATCTACAACTCTTTTCCCAATATACTCATGTAAGCGATCTATATTTCCTACATGCATAATTCTAAGATTCTTTTTTTTCCTTAACATATCCATTACACCATCTGCGAAACCAGGTGCAGCAACAACTTCAGAGTAGTTTTCCATAATTAATTCTGCTGTTTCTTTGTCTACTTCTCTGTTTAATACAATTGCACCACCGAATGCTGCAACTCTATCCGCCATATTTGCTTTATTATAAGATTCTGCAAGAGTTCCTGCTTTAGCAACTCCACATGGATTATTATGCTTTACAATTACAGTACATGGTTCATCTTTAAAATACCTTAAAATATTTAAAGCATTATCTACATCAGTAATATTTGTTTTTCCCGGGTGTTTTCCGGATTGTAATAATTCTATATCAGAAGCGAGGTATTTTCCAGATTCAATACATGTGACGTCCCCTAATGATAAATTTCCATTTATTAATTTATAGAGTGCAGCTTCCTGTCCAGGATTTTCCCCGTATCTTAATCCCTTTTTCACATTATCAATTAACCAGGATACTTTTTCATATAATAATGTCTGTTTTGATGATTCTTTATCATAAAAACTAACTTCCATTTTTTCTGGAAAATGGTCATCCATAATTGTTTTATATGCTGCTTTTAAATTATTAACACTCATAAATGTCTCCTATATTTTATTAACTTATATACTACTTTAAGCAAGGAATATTTAATTAAGAAATTACTTTATTTATTAATTCTACAATTTCTGTTCGTTTGAACAATTTCGCATATTGTTTTGCAGTCATCCCAAGATTATCTTCAATTGTTACATCAGCTCCAGCCCTTATAAGCAAATCTGCAATTTCCGGATTACCTATACTCACAGCTAACATAAGAGAAGTCTGGCCCGTTTTACTTTTAGTATCAATCTCTGCACCTGAATTTATTAGGCCTGATACTATTTCTACATTTCCAGCGGAAGCAGCATCCATTAAAGGACTGTTCCCTGTATCCTCACTTAGCAAATTAACATCTGCACCATTTTTTAATAAAACCGGTATTAACATTCTGTGCCCTCTACGTATAGAAAGGCATAATAATGTAACACCTTTTTTATTTTTAGTATTAGAAGAGAATTCAGCATAAAGAAAAATAGAAAGTCCTTTTAAATTTCCTTCGGAAGCACAAAGAGCCAGGCCCTCTTTTGTAAACTGAATATCCATAGAGGATAACTCGTTTCTAGCATCCTCAATTCTTTTTAGCTTAGCCCAATAAACAAATTGCTTTTCAAAATAATTTGTTATTTTATCTGAATCATTGGTTTTATTAATTGGTTCCAGATATTCGGGTATTCTAATATCAGGCTTTAGCGGATATAAAAACAAAGGTTTTTCAGCGCCAAGACTATAGCCAACCGCAAATGCAAACCATTTTTTCTTTATATTATCTTCAGATAAAATAATAAGGAAATGGGAACTCGTAGTTATCTGGCCCCATAAATTATCCATACCTCTAATTTCCCATTTATCAGAAACAACAAATGGAATAAACTCGATATTTTCAAGTCTTCCGCTTATTAGCTTTATGAGTTTTGAAATTCTGCTTCTATCTTTTTCTGAAAATAAGATTAATACTTTCACTTTTCTCTTAACTTTTATGAAATTTCATGCCTATTTTTTATTGATATTTCAGCATGCCCATTATTATTTATAATTGCTACTACTGCAGCTACTCTAAAATCATCATTACCTGTTGCTGGCCCGAGAGCATTATAAAATTCAGTTGCGCCCTGTTCTGCACCAGAAAAAATGATATCAATATCTACAGGTTCACCATGAAATGAAGGTAATGGATTTTTATTAACTCCAGTATATGTTGCTATCATTTTACCTTTTCCTTGTATCAAAGGTATATCAAAATAATACTTTAAAGCAAGTCCGTCTTCTGCCCTTTTTATTATACTTAATGCAGCAGAATTATTAACTATACAACCACTAATTCTTGGAGTATAAGCTGGTTCATCCGGTTCATATTCCCAGTTTTCTAAACCCTCTGTTAATACTTTAACAGGTGTTTTATCACTATTTATAACCGTAGTAATACCCTCTGTATGCTTTCCATTACTAATAGTAATACCTGTATCCAGTATAAGTGCAGGATATATTAAAAGCTCCGGATTGCCTGTTTTTAATACATCTTCATCTGTCGGTTTTACCAGTATCTTCTTTTTTGTATTATCAAGCTCTAGTTTCCTTGCCTGGCTTGAAGGGCTTCTTCCTGTTACTGCATACATCAATACAAATTCATTTGTTAAACTTTTACCAATTATAATTACTCTTCCAGGATAAACCATATCTTGAATAGGTTTTAAACCAGGACCATTACTCATAATTATCCTCATAAATTTATTTAATCTTTTATCTTAAATGAACAGAGTTCATTATTTTTTAATTTTACCTATATTTTTATTAGTATTTGCACTATAAATCTATTATATTACAAAGTCAATTCAAATAAGCAGAATAATATTTTACATAAATTGTTACATGTGCATATTAAAAGTTGTATGAAATATAGGAGATAAAAATGAATGAGAAAGAAAAAAAGAAAAATATATTCTTAAGAGTCGGACATAAAATAAAATCACAGTTTACAGCAGGTATTATTGCTATTGTACCTATCTCTGTGAGTGTTTACTTGTTCTTGTGGATGTTTAGATTTCTCGATAATTTATTTGGCAAATATCTTTCAAAGTATACAGGAAGTTATATTTATGGAATAGGACTTATTGTTCTTATTTTTATAATCTGGCTGGCCGGTTTTATAACATCGAGCTATTTAGGCAGAAAATTAATGAAGTTTGAAGAAAATATTTTCCATAAAATACCTGTGCTGAATGTTATTTTTAAAACAACAAAAGAAATAAGCAAGAGATTACTCGATAATCAGATAAAGAATTTTAAGCAGGCAGTAATTTTAGAAGTATTTAATAATAAATACCATTCGATTGGTTTCATAACCAGTGATGAATCTGTTTATGTAGGAAAAACAAGAACTAAAATGGTACATGTTTTTATTCCTACTGCACCTAACCCAACATCCGGATTTCTTATTTTAGTTGAGGAGAATAAAATCCAAAAGTTAGACATGCCTATAGAAGATGCATTTAAAGCAATAGTATCCGCTGGTATGATCTATCCAGGAGAGTATAAGTAAAAGATTATTTTACTGTATTTTTTAGATAGCTTTTTTTAGACAACTTTCTTTAGACAACATCTTTTATATTTTCGTCCACTTCCGCATGGACATGGATCATTTCGTCCGAGTTTTTTACCATCTGGCCTGAACATGGACTTTAAGATAGATTTAAACTTAGCCTTAGTATCCTGCTTAAATATTTTCATAAGAATGCTATATAGCTCAGAATATTTATCCGACATAACCTCCGGATTTTCAAAAAAATATTCACTTGCAACGGAAAAGAATTCTGCATTATTTGTTAATGCATATGGATTTATATCTGAATGCCCTTCTTTTATTCTTTTTGACTCCTGCTTTACAACTCTTAGCCATTCTTTAACATCTTCTCTTTCGATTAAAAGAGCAGGTACACCGTCAATTGCTCCGTCACCTCCATCAACAGCATGAATAAATTCGTGAAAACCTACATTTAATTTATCCGCGGTATTTTTAAATCCATGATACAAAGCTGGTTTTGAAAGGATCATAGTTGATGCGATGTTTGTAACAAGTCCCAAAATCTGCCTGTCGCTATTTTTTACATATTGATAATTTTCATCAAAATTTTTTGGATATATAAGGATTTCAACAAGATTATCATATTCCCAATCTGGAAAACTGAAAACAGGAATAATTGCACTGGATGCAACGAGCAGTTTACATTTATCATCCACATCTGTGTCTATTCCTGTAATATCTTTTTCACTAAGAAAGATAAGCACCTGTTCTTTAAACCTTTGTTTTTCATCATTATTTAAAGCAGAATAATATGCAACTTCCCTATTAAGAATTATTTCCCAGTTCGGAGGAAATTTCTTCATTAAAATTGACTTTCTTCTCCTATACTTTCTAGTTAGAAAAATGAATAGAAGGATAAAAGCAGCAAATACACTTAAAGCCAGAATTACTATAAATTGTTCTTTATTATGAACACGGAAGTATAAATAGACTCCAATTAATATACCCACTAAAGAAACAATAAATAGTGATATGACTGCAGAAAAGACTTTTATCTGTGTGTATTTTTTTTTATTATAAGTCATAAGCTCACCTTGTTTATATAACATCTTTATAAAACTAGTTCTTTTATATCACATTTTATAAAAATTTATACAGTATAATATTGAAAATTGTTGTTTTTGATGTATGTTCAATAAAATAAGAGTATTCTTGTTTTGACATATTCTTTGATTTAAAATATTATACAATAAATTTTTAAATAAATTATAAATTATTAGAGGAAGATTAAAATGAAGATAGAAACCAATAAAATATACAAAATAATTTTTATTGTTATGCTTACTGTATTTGCAATAAGCTGTAAAGGAAAACCAGCACCAATGGCAGAAACAAACATATTTCAGCAGGATTCAAAAGAAAATATAGATGTAATGATTGAATTCATGGATGAAGATATTCTTAGAGTTAAGCATGGGTATGAAGCTATTAATCCATTTTTAACAATGCAGTTTAAATTAAGTTTTAGGAGAATTATGGTATTTAACTGTCAGATAGAAAATAATTCCGAAAGGGCTATATCATTTATATTGCAGAGAATCGAATTAACCTATAATACTATAGTAGATCATGCTCATAATGGATTTTTTATCATAGGGTACTGGGAGACTTATAAAGAAACTGACAATATTACTGACAGTCAGCATAGAAGTAAAGAAGCTACAGTGAAACAATATGTAATGCGCCAGGAATATACAATACAGCCCGGATCAAAAATACAGGGATATCTTGTATTTGTAGATAAATTTCCACAACATGGTGATGCAGAATTACATATTCCCTTATTTGATACAAATGATACTTTAATAACAGGATTTGATTTTCCATATGTTTTTAATATTTATTAATAAATCATTATTATAAATATTTATCCCTAAAAAGTATTGATAATCAATTTTCTTTTTAGGGATTTTTTTTTGCCCAAATATGTTATTATAATAATTATGTCAAAAAAGATAATTCGGAGCAAAGAATGAAAATAGCAAAAGTGGATGAAATTAGAGAACTTGATAAGAATGCAATAAATAATCTGTTAATAAAAGATGAAATTCTTATGGAGAATGCAGGTGAAGCAGCATATTTTGTTATTCTTAATAAAATAGGGATTAAAGATAAGAGATTTTTAATATTTTGCGGTTCCGGGAACAATGGCGGCGACGGACTTGTTGTTGCAAGAAAAATACATTCTATGAAAGGAAATGTTAAGATCTATATCTTTGGAAATCCGGAAAGCTATACTCGTGCAGCAAAAATCAATTATGAAATTATAAAAAAATTAAAGATACCAGTAATTCTGATTGAACAGGTAGATAAATTTAAATCTTTAAAAATGGAGCTGGCCCATTGTAATGTTATTATAGATGCCATATTCGGTACAGGACTTACACGTGATATTTCCGGCCTATTTTATAAAACAATACAATTAATAAATAATTCTAATAAAACAGTTATAAGCCTAGATATTCCTTCAGGAATTAGCGGGAATAACAGCAATATTATGAGCACAGCAGTAAAAGCAGATTATACTATAACCTTCGGCCTTCCAAAATTAGGCAATTTATTATATCCTGGTTTTGAATATTGTGGAAAATTATTTGTTACACATATCTCCTTTCCGGAGGATTTATATAAGAATTTAAATATTGAAGTTAATATTCCTGCAGAATTAAATAAAAGAAATCCAAACGGCCATAAAGGGTCATTCGGAGATGTTCTTTTTATTGCCGGAGCATCCAATTATTATGGTGCCCCTTGCTTTGCTGCACTTTCATTTTTAAAAGCAGGGGGCGGATACGGAAGGTTAGCATCGCCTAAGACTATTACTCCGTATATTTCATCGGGTAGTAAAGAAATTGTTCATATACCTTTGGAAAGTACAGAAACAGGAAGTATAAGCAGTAAAAATAAAGGTGTCATTATAAATTTATCTGAAAAAGTAGACATGCTTGTAATAGGCCCGGGGATGTCTTTAAATAAAGAAACACAGAAGTTAATTATTGAACTCATTAAAGAAACAAAAAAACCTCTTCTAATAGACGGAGACGGTATTTCTGCAATATCAGAAAACCTGGATATCTTAAAGAATAGAAAACATCCAACTATACTTACTCCTCATATAGGAGAAATGGCAAAATTATGCAAATTATCAATAAAAGAGATACAGGAAAATAAAATTGATATTTCACAGAAAACGTCAGAAAAACTTAACTCGTATATAGTTTTAAAAGGGGCGCATTCAATAATTGCCTGCCCGGATAAAAGAATATTTATCAATTTAAGCGGTAATTCGGGAATGGCAACAGCAGGTTCAGGAGATGTCCTTACAGGTACAATTGCCGCTATGTATGGCCTCGGGCAAAAAATAGAGGAAGCTGTAAAAACAGGCGTTTTTATTCATGGGCTTTCCGGTGACCTTGCTGCTATCGAAAAAGGGGAAGATGGAATAACTGCGAACGATATTATGGAATACCTGCCTGCATCATTAAAATATTACAGAAAAAATTATAAGGAAATTGCCTCTGGCTATTATAATAAAATTCTAGTAATTTAAAAACGTAAATGTTTTACTGATTCTCCTGAATTTATTAATTCCAGTAAAGAATCAATTCCAATCTCTATATGTTTATTTACAAAATCTTTATTTACCATTGCATCACTTTTTTCAGTCTTTACACCTTCCGGTGTCATAGGACTATCAGATACTAGCAATAACGCACCATGTGGAATCATATTTGTAAATCCTACAAGAAAGATAGTTGCTGTTTCCATATCAATGCCTGCTGCTCTAATTTGAGTTAAATATTCTTTAAACTTATTATCATGCTCCCAGACTCTTCTGTTAGTTGTATATATTGTCCCTGTCCAGTAATCCAATCTATATTTCTTAATCATAGAAGATACTGCTTGCTGTAGTCTAAAGGAAGGAAGAGCAGGAACCTCTATTGGCAGATAATCATTACTTGTACCTTCACCTCTAATTGCAGCAATCGGTAAAATAAGATCACCAATTTTTATTTTCTTCTTTAAGCCGCCACATTTACCAAGAAAAAGAGCTGCTTTCGGTTTTATCGCAGATAAAAGATCCATGATTGTTGCAGCCATAGCACTTCCCATTCCAAAATTGATTATTGTTATATTATTAGCAGTCGCAGTTTGCATTGGTTTGTCTTTGCCTATTACTTCCACATTGAATTTTTCCGCAAAATAATTGACATAATTTGAAAAATTCGTCAGAAGTATATATTCACCAAATTTCTTCAAAGGAGTCCCGGTATATCTGGGTAGCCAATTTTCTGTAATTTTATCTTTTGTATTCATATTAAATTCCTTTACGTATATTATATACTAATAATTTTCGAAATTATACACTATTGAATACCTGCCTGCTTCATTAAAATATTACAGAAAATTATAAGGAAATCATTTCACGGATTTTATTTTCTTTTTCCTTCATATATTTAATTCTTGATTCTGCAGTTTCCCGATTTTCCGTAATAATGTCTGTAAAAAATAAAATAAATTTAGACACAGATTTACACATTGGGAATGAAGCGAAGCGAAATGGAGGATTAACGTGGATTAAATAAAATTTATACAAATATTATATAAAAATCCTTTTAAATCCTGTTAATCTGTGTCTAAACATTTAAAATAATTAAATTTTGTACAAAAAAAGTTTATTAGAATCCATATTTATAA
>SDBV01005549.1_pt1 | contig 17771 bp, 25 predicted proteins | sample 2277081 | NCBI WGS metagenome assembly SDBV01 (sample SAMN10402039, study PRJNA504765) | marine sediment metagenome | isolation source: marine sediment core GS10_PC15, 223 cmbsf | place: Arctic Ocean: Southern Knipovich Ridge | collected 2010 | reverse complement strand
CATCTGCTGATTGTTCAAATTTAAGTGTTGGCAAATCCGCTGTCAGATATGGAGTTGTTATTTCAAGGGCTGTAGTGCTGTGAAGACTCGCAACCTCTGTTGATGTTAGGACGTCGCCAAAAACGGATACTTCGTCCATTTTGTCGCCCCAAAAACTTTCATTAGCACTATCGCCGGAATTACGTTGTGAACCTATTCTTATTTCCTCTCCACCATTCTGCATTGCGGTATAACTTGCACTGTTTATAGCAGTAGAATTCACTGCTACACCATCTACGTAAAGAATGATTCCATCGGCGGCAGTTGTTTCATCAGAAGGCGCACTGTATGTAGTCACAAACAAATGCCAGCCAATATCTATTACGTTATCTGAAATGACTGATACGGTTGTAACTGTTGAAGTTAAAGTCTCAGTACCATTGCCATCATTCCATAACGCAGAAACATTGGCTACAGTAAGTTCTGTATTGAATAAAATAACATTATCTAATTTGTCCTGCCAATTAAGAGCTTTTGTCGAATCAAGTGCTCCAATTACCACCTTGCCAGTTTTATCTTCCATTGCAGTGTATGTGCCGGATGTGAACGTCGAGGTATCAACGGCTACATTATCTACATAAAGAGTCATTCCGGCTACGGGAGAAGATTCGTCACCATCATAAGTTGCCACGACAAGATGCCAGCCCGTAGATAAGGCGTCATCTGCGAATTTGAACTGAGTTGCGTTTGCCGAATCATCGTGTATAGCAAATGTTAATCTCTCCAAATCATCTATATAGAGTCGCCATTCCTTACCGTTTACTGTGTCCCATTTAGCTAAAATATATTGTTGACTACCGGAAAGCGTAACAAAAACCCACGCTGCAATACTAAAAGCGCTATCATTCGTACCATCACCGAAACTCAACTCGGCACTATCAGAGTCAAGAACAATGGCATCAGTACCTACTTTGCCAAAATTGATTGCGGCATTTAATTTTCCAGTTTCAGTCAAATCCTCAGTATTACTTGTCTGGGTTTTCCCGTCATGGTTAGAGGCGTCTTCGTCCAATACTATCTTGGTAGCCGCATCATCATTCAATTTCCACTGAGCAATACGGGCAGATTCCAGGTTAGTGCTTATATCCGCTAAATGTAGCTGCAACTTTCTGTCACTTGAAAGACTAAGCCGCCATTCACTTGTCGTTGCACTGTTTTGCCATTTTGATATAAGAGTTTGCAGTTCCCCCTTATCCTCTACAAATGCCCAACAGGCAAGACTAAAAGCTGAATCATTTGTATTATTAGTAAAACTAAAATCACTGCTATCCGATACCACTACCGTATATTGTCCGTCTAAATCAAAAGCACCTGAACCAACTTTCCCAACCGTTGTTAGTGTAGCGGCATCTATCGCAGAATCAGCAGAGTCAACAATAGAACCGTCGTGTGTATTGCCATCATCATCAAGAGCAGTAGTTCCAATATTATCATTAAGCAACCAATGGGCTTTAAGATTATCTAAACTTAACAAGTTTTCCGTGCCCACCCCATTCAACACCTGAGCACCGGTTTTGAAAAATCGCATAACCTGATTCTCAAATAACAAGATATAAGTATCATCAACAGAATGCTCAAAAGAAACAAGTCTACCTTTGGCTATTGATGACTTCTGAGTTGCTATATATTCAAGGCCAGGCCGCTCCTGTGCGCCGCCGTAAATCAAAGGAATCATATTTTCCATGATCCGGCAACCAGACTGATGCTTCTGCTGGTCAATACGAGGGCCCATTAAAGGACTTAGCTCGCCAGAATTTAGGGACATAATTACTTTGTGGACTTTTGGCATTTTCAGAAGAACCTGTAAAAAGAAGAAATATCTCCGGCTTCGGTTCCCGTTGAACCATCGGCATCGGAAATTTGAATAAAAAAGTATCTATAACCTGTGGTGTCAAACCATACTTCGGAGATTGTATTTTTATTCGTAGACGTTACCTCTACTTCTTTAAGTACATTCTCCCATGTTACTACAAGAGTATCAGCCCAGAATTTATTCGTAGCAGTTTCTGTGTTATGGGGATATTTAACTACCTGCTGAGAACCAAGAATCCCAGTCCCGTTAATTAACTGTTTCGCAGGATGATTTTCATTACCCCATGCGAATATGTCATAGGTAAAAGTCTTGTCAGCAGCCGAACCACCGGCGAAAGAAAAAGCAATTCCATTTTGTATCAAGTCCGCACGTAGTTTAGTGGCTTTGGGAAGAAATAAATCCAGTGCCTGCAAATCCAATGCCGTAGATGGCTTCTGGGCAAAATCACTTGCGGTCTCTAAAACGAATATAGCAGGCGCACTGGAAGCGCCGTTTTCGTCAGCTTCATTCCTTGCTACATACATTCTCCGTGACGCTGTTGTTAAATTCATCGCTGAACATCGTTTTCTTCCCAGATGACTGTAATCGTAGGCGCTGTCGAAGTAACATTCGCAGTTGTGCATAGCAAGGTTTGGTCTACCATTGCAATTCCATCGTGCGGGACTGTTGCGTGAACATTTAATATACCACTTGTTGCCGTTGCGGTTAGATTTCCAGACGAAAAGACAACGGCAATTCCATCGTTAAGGGTAAACTGCCACTCAGCGTCTCCTCCGGTAGTTATGTATCTCAGCAACTTACCGGTAATGGTAAATGTAGTTGTAGCATTTCCAGCCGTTGTTCCTGACGCCGTATGCGTGAATGTAACTTTCCTTAAACGAGACTTCTTTCCACTGATAGTCTCGCCGGTCACTGCGCCGATAGTCATATTAACATCTGCCATAATAAGCTCCTAATTTAGCGACTTACATCGCTTTCTTCCCAGATTATAGTTATAGTAGCAGCAGTCGTACCACCATTTGCAATAGTAAGCAAAAGCGTCTGGTCTACTAATGGAATGCCACTGTTGGGTATCGTAGCACTCTGACTTAATACCCCACTTGTTGCTGTTGCTGTCAGACCGGTAACTGCAAAGATTTCTGCCGTACCATCGTTTAAGGTAAAATCCCACGCACCATCGCCTCCGGTAGTTATATACCTAAAAAGTTTTCCTGTGATAGTAAATGTAGTAGTGGCGTTGCCAGCAGCGCCTATGGCTGTTTGCGTAAATACAACCTTTCTCATACGAGACTTTTTGCCACTAATTGTTACGCCGGTTTCAGCGCTAATCGTCATATTAGAGTCAGCCATAGAATTATCTCCTTACTCAATTACCTGTTTAGTGTGGCCGGCATCAACCCAGCTACTGCTGAATTCCTGTTCATATATTTCCCTGTTATCCATACCGATAGCCCTTGGCAGAACAATAGCCTCATATTCCTGTAACAATCTATCGCCTAAAGCGCTATTCTGAACTAAGTCATAAGCTAAATCAGAAGCTATTTTCATCCTGAAAGCGTTGACAAAATGAGGAGGGAAATTAGCTACTGTCAAAGCCGCAACAGCGGCAATGTAGTCCATATCGACTTCAGTATCTTCCAGATTAGTTAATATCCAATCTCCCTTTCTTATCCAGTCGGTGAGTTCAATACCGCCGACCTTAACAGAGGTAACTCTTATACTTGTGGGTCGAGAAAATCTGTATGCAAACTCTTCCGAAGTCCAGTAAGCCGTACCAGTGTCAGTTGCTGTAAATGTTGCCGTTATCACAAACGATACAGTTGTGGAAACAGAATTAACATCATAAGTGCCTGCAAGATTTAAGTCTGTGCCAAGCGTAACCATATCACCGGCGATAAGAGTGTGTGTTCCGGTTACTGTCGTTGTAGTCGAAGACGCCTGCGCTAATGCAGTGACAGTTATATCGTCTCTGTCTATTCCGTGAAAAGTCCTGTTGGCGAATTTCCATCCCTTTTCCGGCCCACCATCAAGAATATCTTCCAGCGAGATAGTGTAAATAGCATTAAACTTATCTGCCGTGGCTGTGCCGTCCGTATCAACGTCGGAGAAGATGCCCTCACCCACTTTAAGCATTGCCCAGTTAGCAATATCTGTCTTCGATGCCATAATAAACTCCTACTTTTTAAGCGAACCTTCAATCTTCGGTGGTATTGCACTTATTGGTGGCTCTTTTATTTGAGCCTTTTGCATCGCCACCTTTAATTGCTGCAATTCTGCCGCCTGTTTAATGACCGCAATCTCCACGACCTGCCTATTGGCAAAATTAACAAGTTGCTTGTATTGAACCTTTCTCGCGCGTTCGTCTTTAGTGGAAACGAACCACCATATAAAGCCGCCGACAACTAATAAAATGGCAATAATCACAATTTTCTTCCTGTCCACATTGATACTCATTTATTCTCCTTAAAATAAAAAATAGGGGCAAGGCGCTTTGCGCCCTACCCCTTAATATTACAATGAGTCTGGTACAATCGGAGCTATGTGAGCACCAAGTTTGTCGTATCCTACCAAAATCCACTCTGTAGACGATACACAAGTAACTTCATAATGAGAATCAGCTACTAAAGCGGCTTCGTTAGTTGCACTACAAATTACATCGTTAATCTTGATAGAAGAACCCGTCGCTATCAATTCAACGCCGAGAGCAGGAGTAACGAGAGTAATCTTCATACCTACTATTGGAGCCGGTAAAGTTATCTGCTTCGTTGCATCGTCACAGGTAACTGTCACATGACTTGTATTGCGGGCAATTAGTCCTGTAGTTGCTCCGCCTACTGTCGCAGTTCTTCCCGTAGCTGTTGATTGAATACCAACACCTACAACAATTTCTTCATCTACCAAGACATTGCCAGTATCGATGTAAAGTGCTTCAACCGTGGCGTCTGTCGCGCTGAAGTAAACCGCATAACCAGCCGTGCCAGCTCCAGCATCACCAGTGTCAACAATTCTCAGGGACGAACCCCTCGAATCATTCTGGGGAACGCCGGAGTTTGCAATATACATCAAACTTGAATCGACATGGGCCAAAGCGCCATCACTGGTAACGTGTACCATTCCAACATTCTGTGCACCTAAGTATGAACCTGTTGCGCCGTCAACTTTTACGAGCGAAGTTGTTTGACTGGTAGCGGCGATGGCATGGATACCAACACTGTCCGCATCGTCACAAGTAACCACCAACCCAGCACCAGTACCTTCAGAGTTAATACTCATAGCGTCCTGATTGTCGCCACCACTATCGTTGATAATCTGAACAAGTGTAGCGCCAATAGAATCTTGCCCATCAATAACAACTATGCCATCAACCTTAAAAGCGGGCTGTGTAGCGGGAACTGTGATACCAACGGCATAAGCATTTGTCTGAGCAGTGCCAGCGTGAGCAAACCTGGCCAAAAAACCCTCAGCAGCACTAATAGGTGTACTGGCGGTATCAAGAACAACCAAACCAGCCGCGCCAGCGTGTGCATAGGCACTGTCTTGTTGGATTAACAATTGACCCTTATTGTCTGCAAGGTTCATGTTGTTAGAGGACGAATCAAGAATCACAAGCGGTACAGTTCCAGCGGCCTTACCAATTATGTTAATACCACCAGAATCAGTATCGGTTGGTGTAATCTTAAAAGCGTCACCAGAACCGGAATGTGTTACTACAATCCCATCGGCATCACCAGAAGCATTAACTGAAGTCACCGTTAAAAGCGTCCCAGAAGCATCAGCGCCTGCAATAACCAACTCATTATTCAGTTTCAAGCACGGAGTAGTGTTTTTCGTTTCGATTTCCATAGCATAGGCGGTAGTTGTAGCCGTGCCAGTATCAACGAGCCTGACCAAGAAACCTTCAGCCGAAGCAACTGGCTGTGCCGTATTGGTTATAAGCAATAAAGTTGAACCAGCATCAGTAAGGGCAGTGTCCTTTGTTAATTGAACCATACCTACATCATTAGCACCAATCCAGTTACCAGTAGTCCCATCAACAAGAGCAAGAGTTGTGGTTTGGCTGGCAGCAGAAGCAAGTTCCAGTCCTACACTTGTAGCACTGTCACAGGTAATCTTTAGCCCAGCAGACGTACCATCATGGTTGATTGTCATAGTATCACTGTTGCCCGAAGTATCGTTGCCTGTAATTGCACAAAGAATACCAGCACTATCGGCGCCAGTTATAGTCAATTGGTTGTTCAACTTTAATGCAGGCTGCGTATTAGTAGTTTCTATCTCAACAGCATGAGCGTTTGTTTGCGCTGTACCAGTTGAGACGAATCTTGCCAAGAAACCCTCAGCCGCCGAAACTGGCTGGGCAGTTGCATGAGAAATATACAGCAAACTCGCACCAGCATTAACAAGGGCTGTGTCATCGTTGATGTGAACCATACCAACGTCATCTGCACCGTCCCAATCACTTGTGGCACTATCAAATACCGCTAACGATACTGTTTGTGCCGCACCAGCAATAATTCGCATAGCAACGCTGTCAGTATCTTCTGAAGTAATCTGAAGACCATCACCAGAACCGGCAGTAGCGATTGTCAAACCATCACTGTTATTACTTGCCCCACCATGGTCTATGGATAGTGCAATAATCCCAGACCCAGTATCGGTCGTGAGAGTTACAGGCGAAGCATCAACCGTAATAGACGAACCAACATCGTAAGCACCATCCAAACTATTTCCTACAGAACCTGATTCTATGGCTATCCAAGAACTGCCATTGTAATATTTAGGTTTATTCTCAGACAAGTCATAGTACAGTGTTCCAGCGTTTGCTGCTGGCTCGGTATCTGTGGGGTCGTAATAAGTGAACTCAATAGCAACAGTACCAATCAATCTATCTTCAACTTCCGCAGCCCAATCCAAAAGTTTGTCTTTTGGTTTTCCTGTCCATCGATACGAATGTTTATACGTCTTTCTGTTGTCAATGCTATCAGTAAACGCACCAAAAGCAGGCAGGGCCATAAGGACAATGAAGAGAAAAATCATTAACTTTCTCATTGTTTTTTTCCTTTCTTAATATAAGTATTTGTAACACCTAATAAATCAACCATCTTAAAGTGACCACATTTTAACTTCGGGTCTACCCATACGTCGTAGCCCGCTGCCGCTGCTTTCTCAAAAAAGTATATATCCGCACCCGTTTTAACACCGTCTTGGAAATATTTATTTCTCCAAAAAGGCCATTCTATGTTGTCGAATACTTCCATCTTTACCAGCATCATCCCATTGCAAGCAACGTAAGCCTTGAATGGGTTTGTTGGCAAATCATCAATTTCCATTAACTTAAATGGCTTCTTCCTCGACAGACACCAAGACACCTTGAATTTCTGTATTATCGGATATACACCGGATATAATATCCTTGTCGTGCTCCAATAGTTTTGTCAGTGTGTTGTGTCTCGGTAAAACATCATAATCAACAAATAGAATATATGTTGGCTTTGGCTTTAATCGTCGCGCAAACGAAACAATCATGTCATACCCAACTTCAGAAGCACCGGATGATGGATAATACGTTACTGAGTTTTTTGATTGCCACGCCTCAAGCATACCTACAACGCGGGCATCAGCTCGAAAAGTCGGCGATAACGGGCAACCAATTAAAACAAAAGCATCTTTAAGCTTCACGGTCACTCCTAAATATTAGACGCACTTACTTGTGTGTCAAAACTTGACTGCGGCCCATGGTCAACCCACGCATCTACTTTTCCAGATGTGGCCGTTGCCGTACCAACTGTATAGAGAAGGCCCATAAAGGCATCTTCATCTACATTGTATGGTAGAGGCATACGCATTAAGAACTCGCCCGCTGCCGTTGCAGAACCTATTGCAAGTGCAGGAGTCGTCCAGATGGTAGTAGAATCGGTATCAATCGTGCCATCAGTTTCGCGTTTCAGGGCAACAGTAAGTGTGGCAGCGCCTGAACTGCCAAAAGCCTCTGTTCCCATTCTAACATTAAGCCACAATGGCTCGCCTGCACCCATTTCAAGGTCGGACTGTGTCCAGTTGACTACATTGGTCGAAGCAGCAACTTCAGAAGAGGTAAGTGCCCCGATGTCCTGGTCATCACTTAATTCAAACATAGCATCGAAAATAGCCATAATTCTTCACTCCTTAATTAAGTATCCCCTCGACATTTGTGATAGCGTCTTCGCGACGTACCGGCATATCGAGGAAATTAAACTGGGGACGACCAAATGGGTCTTCACCAGTCCAGTTAACATTAGTTTTGTCTTTTGCAAGAATCTGCAACTGTGTAAAGATAGTTTCGTTGCAGTACATAAATATCTTCTCGTTGCCCTTGAAGTTATTCCTGATTTGGATAACTTTATCCTCATCAAGAGTGTTATCTTCGGTGGAAACAGAGTCGATATTAGCAAGTCGCTTTACTGAACGCAGGTCTTCGATTGCAAGACCTATATTCCAGCTAAACTCAGTGATATAAGCCCAGAGCGCGTTGGTAGGATTTTGACCGGCTACGACTGCGGATGTGGAAGCGATTGAATTATCACCAGAGGTGAAAACCAAACCCTTGTCCTCTTTCTTGAGGCCGGTTCCGTCCATATTGCGGGGAGTGATAAGATACACCTTGTTTGGCGACCACTGGATAAACCATATTGATGTGTTGTCATTACCGGATGAGTTGCCGTTGTTAATAACATAATTAGTATCAGCAGTGCCTAATGAAGCATATCTGTACTGGAACCCTGCGAACTCTTCGGGCGGTACAGTTAGTGGCGAAAGTGCACCAGCAGCAACATTGCCAAATAAAGTATTTGACAACTCCTGCCCCATTGACTCAACGTAAGCCCGTTCCTGATTTGCACGGTACTTATCGGGGTTGGCCTGAATATCAAGCACGTCCTGCGGAGCAAGGAATCTTGCCTTCAACATACCGATGGTTTCAACCGCTTGATTAGTAAGGCCAACTGTTGCATTCCAGCCGTTGCCGACTTTAATCCAACTAACTGCGGGCAGGCGAGACCTGCGGGTCACTCTGTGAGATGTAATGTCCGTGGACTTCTGGACTATCGCATCTTCAATTACATTGTTTGTTTCGTTTAGAACCTCAGCAACGTCAGTAATCATACCATTAGCGGTCTGACGTGCAGCGGTTACTAAACTTTCTCTTGAAGCAATATCTTTAGTAGCCATTTTGGTAAACTCCTTACAAAATTAAATTAACATTCATTCAATTTCGTAGAAGCTACCCTATCCGTATACGCAGGACTGCTACTATCATTTCGCGTTTGATGAACGTGGTGTCTTACACCAATACATTCAGACTCTCGCGAGCTACCTGAAACAACTATAACAAATTAAGCTACCCCACAGGACTTAACTTATTGGATTTTCAATCTTTTCGTTCGTAAACATGTCCTTTTGCTCTAAAGTATGCACGAGCTTTTATACCATCATCGCCTTCCATCGTCTCGTACATAGTAGGAGAATTTGGTGACGCTGGAACGTAATCATCTTTCTTGGTTTCAACCTGCCCGTCGCCTTTAACAAAAGTGTCGTCCATATTCTTCTTTCCTATCTCTACCATCATATTGATAAAGGCAGGTTCATTTCTTAACCCAACCCATTTATCAGTTTCAAGTAAAGCTTTCAAGTCATCACTGGCATATTCGGTATAGGCCCGTTTCGACAATTCAATATTCTTGTCATAGTCTGCACCGTAAGTTTCGTGCAACTTCCTATCGGCCTCTTCTCTGTAACGATTAAATTCGACAATTTCAGACTCTCTTTGTTGAGCTTCGAGTTCGATATATTTCTTTGCCAAACTGGAGAATTGAGAATCCGACATACCAGCGTTGTGTGCTTCCGCAGCCCAGCCGCCGAATATCTCTTTATCTATTTCCTCGCCTTCCGGCAAAGTATAACCAGCAGCAGTATCCGGCCTGCCTAACTTCTTGTAAAAGGCACTTACTTCCTCTGTTGGTGTTTCGGCAGTAGGGATTTTTACACTACTACCCATCTTGGTAAATAGTTCACTATAACCTTTGGCAAGGCTTGCCGTATCACTAAATGCAGATACAGCACTTTTGTGTTCCTCGGCTACGCCTGCATCCCAAGCGGTTGCCACTGGTGTGTCAGCGGTTAATATTTCATCTGCCATTTTTACTTTTCCTTTATTTCTATAACATCCGCTTTAATTGTAATAACGTCAGCCTGAACCTTAGCTATATCTTCCTTCAATTCATCAAGTTTGGTTTCTAATGGCTTCAAATCTACAGGTGCATCTCTGACTTCGATTGATTCAACTCCCACTATAGACCTCGCACCGATTTGCTCTTGTCAATCGCTGTTACGATGCGGTCGATACGTTGGTTTGTAGCAATCAATTCGTCTGATAGTCCTTGGATTGCTATTTCAAAATCAAACTCTAACTTTTGAGGTAATATTTTGACCTCTTCAACAGCTTTAATAAAATTTCCAGCTTCTTCACGTAACAATTTTGAATGTTCCTTCTTTTTTACTACCTTTTTCACTTTCTTAGCCATTTTTAATACTCCATTCGATATTTTATTTTTTCTCTAAACCTATCTGGGTGTAATGTAATATACCCGTTACAGATTTTACAAGTAAAAGTTACAGACGGAAAATTTATAGATAGTTCATCTATTACTATTGTACCGCAATCAAATAAATGAGGACACTTAGCGCGTTCCAATCTCAAGAGTTCTTTAATTACTATTGAGTCTCCACTTACTTCTTCGTTTACTTTTATAGACTTCTTCTCTATTTTTAATACTCCATTTTAATTTCTGTCAATTTATTCACGAAAGAGTCTATTCTATCTTTACCTGAATGGCCCTCAATTGGAAATGAGCCTGTCCAGCCGAGTATAATTTTGGCGAAGTTCTCAACCGCTTGCTCTTCGGGAGTATGTATCAAACTAAAAAGCTTCGCTTCAGTCAATATATTAGCAAGCGTCCTTCTGCCAGCATCCGAACCCAAAAAACAAGTCCTTGCGTCAGTTACAATGTTACTATCTTTTGCCACGCTTGACCTTTCTCCTTGCCTTAGCCTTCTTATTTTTGCGTTTTTCTTTTGGTGTATGACCTGGCATTATTTTTTCCTTATATAAATATTTTTGGTTTTATACCAGAATAAACTTTTCCACAATTACATTCATAGACATACTCTTTTATCCCATCTGTACATCTTAATTTATATCCACGATACGAGGCTTATTAAAACTAACAAATCTTACTTTTTTAATCTTTACTGGCTCTCTGTCCATAAAATGAAAATGCTTTCGTATACTATCGTGCCACTTAGCAACGAAAGATGTACCATCCTTCATTTTTACATAAACTGGTACGTTTTTCTTAAAATGGTAATGCACCTATACTCCTATAGCTTTCCGTAGATATTATGACTTTTTTCTTGAACCAACTCATTTCTTTTCCTTTATGCTACTGCCTTTCGTAATGCTTTAATTACGTCCTGTTTCGTCTTGAATAGAGCAATAGTAAGCCATGGTGTTGGGCAAATTGGCTCAAACCACTGTTTATCAATAATAATCTTTTCACCATCTTTTATTGACTCAAAAAGATAAGCAGCGTACCCACTTCCGTCTAAATCACGGTAGGCATACCAACCATTCTTTGTCTTTTGTATTGTTTCGTATTGTACTGGGTATTTAGAACTCATTATGCCACCGCCTCCTGTAACGCTGCACCTGCACTATTTTCTTCGGGAGTTTTTAGTAAATTCGGCGACTTACCAGCTTCAATCAACATCTGTTGCTGTTCAAGTTTTTGTCTCTCAGCCGCTCTTGCATCCCTAATAGCTTTACGCTTATCTCTTGAGTTCATTGCCTGTTGAGGATAAGAACCAGCCTCTATGATTATTTCAGATAATTCGTCTTTATTCACAACATCCAGCATCTCCGGCCCTAAAACGGAAGCAGCTTCAGAGAGGCTTCCTAAAGTCTTTTGGACAGGTTCCAATTCACGTATCTCTCTCTGGGCCTGAGCTAACGGGCCGGTTAAAAGAAAGTTAATCTTACCACCTGATTCTATAATTTCTTCCGGAACGGGTGGCATACCAGCTTCTTCAGTAAAAGAACCTCTACGGTCTTCAATATCAGAAACTATATCGAATAAACTTCTAATCCCTTCGATATAAAGCATATCAACTTGAGCAATTAACAAACCAGCCTGCTCGCCTTTTATCGCCAGAATCTCTTCCCTGGTAGCCTCACCAGTCCTACCTATGAAAGCGTTAAAGAACTTCGTCCTGAATTTTTCCTGCATAGACTCTCGAATTTCCCTGCGCTCCTCGGCGCCTATAGGATAATTTATACCTGAACTTATTACACTAATGACTTTCTTCGGGTCACTAAAGTAATTATTTCCATCAGGTTCCATTCTTACCCTGCCCCTCATTTCAATGGGAACATTACGAGCAGGGCTTACAGATTGATGTGCAGCTTTCAATAAAGTCTTCGACATCTGGTTCAAACTAAAAACTTCAGTTAATGCTTCGGAAGCAGGACTCCTGCCGTAAACCTCGTCAGAGTTCTTCTTGAACCGCCAAACAGTATAAGGGTTAATATCAAAACCAGAGTCTCGGACTATATTACCAACCTTACCCCTGTCCCCACCTTTGGATTCCATATATATACTTCTGAACATCTTGTTCTTAGTGGTTCTTTTACCAAACATTATTTCGTCATTGGGAAATACGGCGTGGATAAATTCGTGCGTCTTTTCCGGTTCGTCTTGGGCATCCTTTTTTAAACCATCCGAAACCTTGTCCCCAAACTTCTGAAAAGCACTTCTGGCTGTCATCATAAACTTACGATGAACTGTATCCACTTCGCCAAATTCGTTTTCAGATATAAAAACCTCTCTGGGATGAATAGATGTGTGAGAAATCCGGCCAGTACCTATGACCTCTTCGGTAAAGACTGTTGCAGTACCAATCGAACCACCATCCCTTAGCCATTGAGGAACCATCGCATAGAAATTACCACGGTCGAAAGCAGAATACATTTTTAAGTCGTAAACCTGCAACCATTCTCTTACACGGTCAATTCTGTTCAATAAAGGATTGTCCATTACACTTCTGAACCAGCGGCCAGAAAGCAAAAGTCCCTGCATACCGTCAGCCCACGTATTCAGTGACCCTAAAGGAGTACCATCATAAGACCTTGTTCCTAAATTCTTTCCCTTATCATCTGTGGCTGAATTTAGAGTAATATCTCTTCGACGGGTATTTATGAACCGGCCAATATCTTCCCACATACCAGTTTCATAAGGGTCGCGGACGGCCTCCATCTGAGATTGGCGCAAGAGTATCTTTTGCTCTAAAGATAATACATCAGTTGATGCCATTATAACCATTTATGTTCCCACAGTTCCAAGTATAGGAGATTTAGCTGTTGCTGTTGTGCCTAAAGTCTCAGTTAAAATTGTACTTCCACGGCCTCGTCTCGACCTTATTTTGCGCCTTTCAGCTTCACCTTTTTCTAAGGCTTGGATGTCGATTTCCTCTGGTGTCGGTATCGGGTCTGAAATAGGAGGTAATTTTGTTTTAGATGAGCCACCGCCTAAGAATCTAACAAATGGTTTTTCAGGGTCATTTTGAAACTCATAGCCGTTTCTGTATACTTTGATTATCATATTATTCCTTACACTATCACGTTATATCCTTCGAGGAAAATCCAACTTCACCGAACCAAATATATCTTTTATCATTTTGTTAGTTTCGGGTTCAAACATACGGCAGGGACAGGTATTAACCCACCAGTTAGTTGGACATACTTTTTTACAGTTTTGGAAAACTTCAATTTGTTTTTCTTCTGTAACTAACATTTATTTACCGATTCCAAATCATTAAAGCTTTCCACCAAGCACTATATAAAGAATAGAAAAAAACACGCCGCCTAAAAACGATGTCACTAATAAAAGAAAAAAATACCATCTCGGCATTGCGTAAATTATCTGCTCCATACCCGTCATATCGTTACCTCTTTTTTTGAGTATTTTTCTATTCCATCAAGCAACCTATGAGCGTCCATACCTTTTTCTATTGATGCCCTTATACCTTTAGCTGCTAATTCACCCTTTTCAGAACTGGCTTGAACATATAAAGGATACCACATCTCATCTATAAATATATCTTCCACATAATAAAATATAACATTTTCTCTATCCATTTTTCTTCTCCAATTAAGTCAAGCCCCAGGTCAATGGGTCGTAATTTGAACTACTCTCAACTCCTGTCGGCACTAAACCTATTTGGTAATCCTGTAAGTTTAGCAAAGCAAGTTGTAAATAGTTGATGCAATGACGATAGTGGTCACCGCCAGTACCAACTTCCCTGTACCTATACGTCCGGTCGCCGGTCTTTTCATTGGTCTCTAAGGTTTTGGCGGTATTGCACAATTCTTTGGCGAAAACTTTAACCTCGTCACATTTACGGGGTATTTCTAATTTACCAGAGCGTATCCAGGTCTGAGAGCCGTCCATAGCTTCAGTGCGAGCCAGAGCGTAGACACCACTTTCTTCATCGGTCTTTAGTAAGTTCCTCTGCTTATCTTTGTACTCAACACCAAAGACTGTAACTTTATCAGTATTACCGTGGATGTCTTTGCGATTATAACATCGTATCTGAAATTTTCTGAACGATTCTTCGTAAGGTCTCAAGCATACACAAGCACTTCTTACGTTAAATCTTTCAACTAAATCATATAAAGCATCAAAACCCGATACGCGGGCCATATAGATAATCTTAGCGCCGTTTTTCTTCTTTTCAGCAATGATAACTCGATTGGTCTTCATAATATCAGCACCCATTGCAGTACCAATAGTAGAAGAAGTCTTCATCTGTTCGTCACCGCAACAGTTAAATACGTCCTGCGGGCGAAGCCTGTCCTCGATAGCAATGTAAGGAAAACCTAAAAACCTGTTATAGAACAATCCCATCTTACTCATATCGTTCTGAGCTTCGTTCCATTTGGCCATTACGATTCCAAGGTCGCAGTTAGGAGTTATAAAGTGGGATACGTGATAACCGGAAATACCCTCATTGGGATACTTGGAATTGTACCTGTCGGGAAACTTGGCTACGTACTCACCGTTTTTAGGATGTATCTCCCTGCCACACTTAATACATGCAAGGTAAGGGACAAACCTACCATCTTCTTTTCTGAACTTAACCGAATTAGGAAACTCTTCCGATATACAAGTGTAGCCATTACAAGCCTGACATTTAATCAACCTGAACTTTTGGTCAGATTCGCAGAAAACTTTATGAATACCAATATCAGGAATAGTGGGAGAACCTAAATCCACTTCCTTTTTGAACTTGGAATTAAGGAGACGGTCAAAGGTCATATCGGCCATATCGTCGTCGAATAAGTCTCGCTCGTCCCTGACAACCTCGTCGGCTGGTGTAGACCTTACAGAAGTACCATCCTTCTTGCCTTCTATCAAAGATGTGGCACTTGCACCGAGTAATGAAAGAAATGCCTTACCCACCTGTTTGATATTTACACTATTAGTATTTCTAAGATGCTTCTTTATACAGGGATTGTTTGCAATTAAAGGCCCGAAACGGGTCTTGGAAAAGTTCTCGACAGCTTCCTTCTTGGGGAAATAGTAAATACCACCCTGTGGATAACGACCGTAAATGACCGAGTGCATCATTCTTAACATAAAAGCAGTAGTTATGCGGGCCTGAGTACCCTTCATTACAGCAATGTAACGGGCGTCATCATTCATAATATCAAACATATACTCACAGCCGTCCAAAGTGAACGTAGTGCCACCCAAAAGCTTAATCCTGTTCTTGGTAGCCCAGTAACAAGGGTCAGCCTCACATAGGTCTGCAACTAATTTCTTTTCATCTTCTACGGCTATCATTTCTTTCGCCTGTCCAGCCAACAGCATAAAACTACGTCAGCTACTATAATCGCAACGGCTATGGTCATAGTTTACTCTTCTTCTTAGGCTTCTTTAACCTTAACAACTCTCGGTGAATCCTCGCCTCAGTCGCTAAAAAAACGTCATCAGGAACAGGAAAATGAATTACCCGTGGTACAGTATCTATTCTTTCAGTTAACCTGTTCATAATCTTCTCAAAAGCCGCTATCATCTTGCCTATCTTAACATAGTCAGCAAAAAACACGGGTCACAAGACCCTAAACATGGCCCAAAGAGACATTTCAAAAAAACAGCCAATATAAATTCATATATTCGCCATCCTAATTTCATTTATCTACTCCTTGCCTAAATTAACACGCTCTTCAATAAAAGCTGCCGTAGCAGCAACCCGTACAGATTCCTCAGCTTCATTGTATTGCCTGATGACTTTTAACGACTCAATAGCAGGGCTCCTGCCGTATTGCTCTTTGCTCATTTCTACTCCTTGCATTCAAGCCTGCCTCGAACAAAGATTCCTAATATTATACAAATACTCTCGGAGAAAATGGCGAAACTGTTTATGTATCTGCTTCGTCATAGTCCTGTTCTTAATCAATGCAACCATATCAAACCGCCTATTGTCATCATAAGCCTCGCTCAACATCAAATTGTATTCAGGGCTATATATTGGTATCTTTGGCATCTATCTCTAATCTTGTTAACTTGTCTTCCTCAATCCGATAAATGTCCTTCTGCGTAGCAACGTAAATCCTATCCTGGAACTCTATCAGCGAAACAATAATTCTCTCTGGGTCTCCAACCGGAAAAGGAATATTCTTCAATCCCTCTCTTTTAGATACACCCGCTGGTAACTCAATACAATTATTCATTCTTACCTAACTTAACACACCTTCTGGTTTGTCGAGATATTCTTTTATTTGTTCTTTTGCCTTTTCCACGCCAGTGGCACTGTAAATATCTATAAGCGCACGAATACGACACTCCTTATTCGGAACTAAGTCTTCAACCATCTCAGCAAAAGCAGAACAAGTTAAAACTAAGTCGCTATATGGCGGAAAAGGTAAACTTTCAAGACATTGCCTTTCACTTATTGCTTTAGCTAATATTACTGCATTAGGATTATCATACCATCGACCCATTTGTCTACTCGCTATGTCCATAATTGGTAAAGTGGGAAATAGGACGAGGGGGATAGGTACTTATCGCCGCCCGCAGAGCAAGCCCCCTGCCCCCACCCCCTTGCAATTCCATATTTAGTTTACAGTGTTGGCATTGACAATCAGCTTGGCCGAAGTTGGCTATATTGCTTGTCTCTGTTTCAGGCGTCTCATCCCAAGCCTTCTGAATAAGTGCTTGCGTTAGTTGCTGGTTCTGCGTTGATTTTAAGGGTAGTTTGGTATTCATAATGATAGTTAATGCCTTAGAAGGCAACCTCATCGGTCTACATCGCTTTGGGCAATGATAGCTACACCAATCAGCATTATCAATATACATCCGAGCAACATTATCTTATCCTCCTGCTGGCTTACCTGCCTCCGTAGATAGCCTTGACGTTGTCGGCTAGCGCAGGCATAGCGTCGTTAGTCTGAACCACCTTGTCAGCCTTAGCTATGCCCCTGTAGTCGGGGTCGCCAGGTAGTATTGGCTTGACTGGTTCAATAGCTCTTAGTGGCTGCTGGTAGGTAGTGGCTTGGCCTTGATCGTTGCGCCTGTCCCAGATAGCCTGGACGTCAGGGTCTTTAGCTCTGCCCTTTGCGATAGTTTTGGCCTGGGCTGAGAGCTTCTTTGCTTCAGTGTAAACATTCGGCTCAGATCCTGATGGCGTCACGCCCTGCCCAATTCCTTCGTCACGCCCTGAAATAGTCACGCCTTTTGACTTCTTAGCGTCACGCCTTCGTTGCTGCCTTACTTTAGCAGCTTCCCTTTGCTTGTCCTTGTCTTTATATGCCATTATGCCCTCTTTAGTAA
>SDBV01005548.1_pt1 | contig 17771 bp, 37 predicted proteins | sample 2277081 | NCBI WGS metagenome assembly SDBV01 (sample SAMN10402039, study PRJNA504765) | marine sediment metagenome | isolation source: marine sediment core GS10_PC15, 223 cmbsf | place: Arctic Ocean: Southern Knipovich Ridge | collected 2010 | reverse complement strand
CAGCAGCACCATCTACAGTGTTGGCAGCACGGAGGAACCTACAGTTGTGACCTTCGTAGGGCTTGGTGGAGAAGGGGCATTGCTCTCTAAGAATGATCGCAGCACAGATTAGGTCGTCTATGTTACTCACCGCTCTCTCCTTTCGCGGGGGCGGGGGTGGCGTCGAGAGCCTGATACCACTCGATCGTGTTCTCGTGTGTTTTGATCTTGCGTCGCAGCCGCTCGATCTCGTCGGCTTGCCCGTTGATGATCTCATCCCTCTGGCTGCACGCATCTTGGTAGTCGGTAATGCGTGAGCGCAGCCGCTCGATCGTGGCGTCCTTCGCTCGCAACAGTCCTACACAGCGAAATGCGTCGCATTGTATACCGTCGGGATCGCGTACAACGACACAATCCATTGTGGGGGCATACTCAGCATCCCAGGTCTTTGCAGGCTCACTCACCGCCGTCTCCTTCGTGGGTGGGGGTGGCGAGGGCGTCAATCCGCTGCGCGATGATCGCGTCGAATTCCTCGTCGGTGGTATCCGCATTGCAGCCCTCGAAAGCGAAGCCGTTTCCATCTTTCCACGCCCGCTCCACGAGCGCGCGGCGGTCGGCGGTAAGCTGTTCCGAAACGTACTTTGCTTGGCGGAAACACATCTCAGCATCGTCAGCTTTCTTGCACAGCCGCTTGATCTCGTCTGAGGCTATAGACGCATCGCAGGGCCACCCCGAATAGCACTCCGAGCATTCACCTATTGCCGTGCCCCTGTGGTACGAGAGCTGCTTGACAATATCTTCACCCACCGCTCGTCTCCTCGTGAGTGGGGGTGGCGTCGAGGTCGAGATCAGTAGCAAGGACTTTTTCCTCGATGAACCCCGCAGGCGAAATGTCTTCGTTGTTATCCCTTGCGGCTTCGCGATACCACTCCATAAACGCATCTACTGCACGACGCGCGCACTTCTTTCGCACCCGCTCCCGGTCTGCGCGGTGGCTCTCTGCGTTTCCCTCGCGCCACCGCCGCCGCTGCTGTTCGCACGTCATCTCGGTAATTTCCCTCACCTTGCTTGCGGAGATCACCCCTTCATGTGCGAGATAGTCGATGGCACCGATTAGCCGGCCCACTTCTTCGCGGAGCTGGTCGATACTTTGCTGCTCGTCTACCGGCCCGGGCGTATGCCACGATCGCTTCGGTTTCTGAGTACTGAGTTTACTCACCGCCGTCTCCTTCGTGGGTGGGGGTGGCGAGGGATGCGATGCGTAGGATGCCGAACGCGTTAGACACGAGTTCATACGCCTCCCGCACATGTTCGTCGCGAGCGCCTCGGTCTGAGTCATCTCGCATCCGGCCCTCAATGATCCCGCGCAGCCGCTTGATCGTGGCGGCTTGCTTAGCGACCTTCTCTAGAAGGCCCTCGATGGCCATGTCGGCCAGTTCGCCCTGGACCCTTGCTTCATGTTCCTTCTCACTCGCTCCGGTCATCGCGGTCTCCCTGCGCGTCGGTGGGGGGTCGGGGAATCGGCTTCAACACGAGGCGCTGCTTTCGCAGGTCGATCTTGCAGACCTGGAAGAACCCCTCTTTGACCTGCACGATCTCGCCATGCTCGAAGCTTTCAAGATTGAGCGGGTCTACGACCTTCGCCTTGTCCCAGGTCATCAACTCGCCGATTTCAGTATCCACTAGCGGTCTCCCTGCGCGGCGAGCGCGTCGAGGTCGAGGGCGCAGATCTCCGCGTTGATACGGTTCATCAACATCAGCCACGTTTCCCCTGGAACTATCTTCGCGTAGAAAACTCTATTCACACAGGCCTCCCGCACCTGCTCATCACGGGCGCGGCGGGTGGCCTTGCGCGCATGTATCTCGTCTATCGCGAGGCTCCATTTGAGTTGACTATCAGACAGTTCCTCGCGCAGCCGCTCGATCGTGGCGGCCAGCGCGTCAAATAGTTCTCGAATCTTCTCCATGTTTCCATTGGTTGGGCACTTGATAGCATGACGGTTTGGCATGTTATACGTGGAGCAATGACATAGCGCCCGCTCAATCTTTATGTGTAAGCTCTCGCCCACCGCTTTCCCCTTCTGCACGCGAGCATTCATAGGTCAAGGTCCAGGTCTTCAAGCTTCAAATCTCCAACGGCCTTGGCAGAGGCTCCCTTGGAGATCTTAGCTTTCTTCCCAGAACGCTTGGAAGATCCTTCCTCAGCTTCCCATTGCACCCGCCTCTCCCGTAGGAAAGTGACGAGGGTTTGGAGCTGGTCATCGGTGACCTGCTCGGGATCGAGTTGGAGGAGGGCGGAGATGGTTAGGCTACCCTCAGTCTCCAAGTCCACTGAGATCGGCGTCGGTGAGTTTGATTCCATTTCGGGCTTTTCCTTTCTTTGACTCGGCGGCGCGGCGATGGCGACGCATCAGCACACGGATCGCCCTGTTATAGCCGACAGACTGGTACTCCCGTTTAAACCAGTTGAGGTCGTCGGAATCCAGCCGGATGGCGGTTTTGATGAGATCACTCATCTAGGCTCGGGCTCTGGGGGAGGTATGATTCCGAGTTGGCGCTCGAGTTCTTGGGTTCGATCTCGATGGCTCTTGGAGCGGTGATCGACGTTGTTCAAGAACTTGCCCAAGTCCCTTAGAGCAGTCTCCAGCTCAAGAACACGAGCCTCTATAGTGGAGGGGACTTCTACTTGGCTTGCTGCCACGGATGATTGACTGATGGGGCCTTGTATGGACATTCTATCTTTCCTTATAGGTGGTTAGGATTTCAGCTCTCTCGGCAGGCTCACAGGCAACCCATTCGAGAACCTTGGTGGGGTCGCCCCAGCATATGGAGGGAATCTCTTTGCCGATGAATCTGGCGATTTCTGACAATATGCCTCGGTTAACCATGTCGGCGGCGAAGGCAGCGTTAACAAAGTCATTCTCAAGGCAGAACCGAAGAAAGGAGCCCGGCTCGATTCCGTGCTCTACGTATCGTTGGAAGCTACCTGCGAGATCATTGGGGGCCTTGTGGTATTTAAGCATCCCCGGGGGCCTCGTAGTATTTCTCGAAGGAGGCGAAAGCTTTTCGAAGCATGTTGAACTCGTGGCTCTTGGATAGAGCACAGGATAGTATGTTGTTGGAGCCCTCACATCGAAGGAGATCGGCTCGATGAACCACTGACTTAGCGGCTTCGTAGAGGTCTGTTTCATTACACAGGCAAACATCACAGACGAGTTTAAGGGGCATTAGACTCCTTAAGACGGACGAGGAGTTCTTTCTCCTCTACGCCAGGGGTTATCGTTATGTGTAAGAAACGCTCGTCACGGGTCTCCCGACACTGGCGCATCTCGATGTAAAGCTTACGCTTGAGGGCGTCAGGTTTGTCGGTGGTGACGACAATGCCGAGAGGCTGCGCGATGGCGGCCTCTAGAATTTCTAGGAGGGTCATTTAGAGGAGGTGCCAAAGGGCATCTAGAGGACACAAGTGATAAACAAGCGCTCTAAAAGGATCAGTTCCCTTTGACACCTCGTCTAAAGAGGGAGAGTGGGTGGAAAGGAACACCCACTCTCCCCTCCCAGCTTAGAGGTCAGCCAGGAGTTCCTGTGCGGACTCTGCCCGCTCCTTGACGATCTTCCGCGCTCGCTTGCGCATGTTCTCGCCCTTGGGGCCAGCCAGAATTTCCTTGGCCTTCGCAGTGACATCACTGGGCTTGATGTCCTTCTTCGCCAGACCCTTGCCAACGAGGGCTGTCGTGATGGCCTTGCGCAGGTCGTCCATCGCCTGAGCCTCTACCGGGTCGCTGGAGCGGAAGCCACCGCCCCCACGCTTGCCGAACTCGTAGGACGCGAGATACTCGTCCACCAGGGCTTGTCCAGCTGCCAGATTTTCGCCACACTCCTTGATCTTGTCACGGAGGTTGTTGCGGGCATTCTCCGCGAGCGTCTGGTTGAGGACGTGGGCCTGGGCTTCGGTTGTGGGCTGTCCCGCGACGTGCGGGAGGGGAATCACGAGGCCGCCCATACCAGCAATCGTGATTGTGTCAGTCGGTGATCCTTGCGGAATCTCCATTTGGTTTCTCCTGATTGTGGGCTCGGTGGCCCGGGGAAATTTGACGATGGGTTGATCGTATCACGGATGGGTGGAGTGGTCAAGACCTTTTTTGAAAAAAATTTGGGGGGGTATAGACTCGGGGGGCACGGGTGTCTATACCTTCAGCCTATAACCTTTCCTAGCTCCTGTAGTATGTAGAGACGGGGAGCGAAGATGACCTTGTATAGATCAACGAGGTTGAAAGCGGTAACTATGAAACCAGCTATACCAACCATCGCTCCAAATATGATACAACCTGCGGCCATTTTATACTTTTTGTCCAGGCGATATGCAGCAAACATAAGACCGGCGCATGTAAGGAGAAAGAAGACCCCAAGAGCGACTCCGCTTGCATACATTACAGTTCCGAACTCAATCATCTCACGAACAAGGAGAGGAACCTGTTCTACAGTGAAAGCTTCAGCGCTTTTAACCCACTCCTTCATCTGTTCGAGGGCCTGAGTTGAGATTGTTTCGAGGCTAGAGCATGTTATATCAGTCATTAGTTACCTCCGCTAAGGGTTGTAAGGTAGAAGAGGAGCACAACTGGCAATAAGGTCAGTATCACACGAGGGATCACGTACCTGAGCACTGCCAAGTCCAGAAGCAGATGCCCCTCGCGTCGCAGAAGCACACTGGGATTTGGATGCCACATCCAGGTGGGCTAGGTGGAGTAGGGGGTACGGGACCACAGCCACTGGTTTGGCCCGCTTGGGCCACATCGGCCTGAATCATCCGCTGCAGCCAGGAGGAGTAGGTGACAAGGGGGTGGGCCTGTATATGGAGGCCGATTATGATGACTGCTATGAACATGGATATGCAGCCCACGCAGAGTCCGAACATTTCCTTTGACATTAGAGAACCTCAACCGATACGATTCCGGAGACGGTTTCGCTCGATGCTATGTGGAGGACATCAGGATCCAGCTTTCGGATGGAGAGGATATCGTAGACGGAGATCCCGTATTTGGGATCGTCTACCTCATTAACGAGCATCTGCTGTTTTCGGTCAATGATTCGGGCTCGATAGGCACGGTGAGCAAACTTCGTAGCCTGCGCCTGGGTTTTGAACTTGATCTTGATGCCTTCCTTGTTCTCGACCGCCTGGTCGAGGATCTCGAAGATGTCTCGGAACGATTCCCACTGTTCATTCGCCACTGTAGATGTTCCTCCATCTCATTTTGATTGCGTGACTGTCGAAGGCGCTTCTAAGTTCCCTACGTTCTGTCCAAGACATCTTGTAGGGTGCCAAGCAATCTTGGTCGTGATGGCTGGGCCCCGTAACTCGACCGTCTAGCAGATTTACGGCGATTCCCAACTCTTTGTTTATGATTCTTTGTCGCTCTACACGCCAGTTTTCTGGATTTGTTCTTATTGAGGAGATCATCTCTCCTGCGAACTTTCGCATTCTTTAGCTCCTTATATGTTAGTCTGCCACAGGGCCTGCGGAGGAGGATGGTAGGGCCTCCCCAATACTTGTTCTTTGTGGCCCCATCCCATCTGGTGTAAACTACCCAGGCAATGCCTACCGACCTGCGCTCCGCCTGATGCCTCAGTTTACGAGCGACTTGTCCACGCATACCCTGAGCCCCATGTTTTTGACGATCTCCAGGCGGATCACTCGCATCTCAATTCCATCATCATGGAAGAGGTGCATCACCATTGAGCCCTGGATGGCGGGATCTCGCATGTCGGGTTCTTGGCCCTCCTCTCTATGAGGTATGAGGGCGATGTTTGGGCCATTCAGCTTGAACACGATGATGGCGTCCTCGCCAGATGTTACCTGGATTCCGTGTAGTTTGAGGGCCTCAGTGAGATCCATTATCTCTCCGATGTTATGTAAGTGAGGGTTTGCTTAGCCCGCGTCACCCCAACGTAGGCTACGTTTTGCTCTTGCTGGATCTCCTCCTCGGTTGTTGCGAACCGAGAGGGAATAAGGTGGCGGTCGAGGAAGTAGACGTTGTTCCACTCCAGGCCCTTGGCCTTGTGGATAGTGGAGAGTGTGATGGGGGAGATGTCATTGGAGAACATCATGCGAACGAGGTCGGCGAGTTCCTTGCGAGGGCGGTCGCCGAGGCTTTGACAGAGGACGACCAGAGCCCCACAACGATCACGGAGATGCTCTGCCGAACCTCGACGACCTTTGGCTTCGAGCTTGCTACACTCTTGATGAGCGTACTCGGCGACCTCAGCTGCCATAGGTTTCGTTCTCTGACACTTCATCTTTTTGAGGAGGTTGAGGATTTGCTCTCCAATCTCTCGGCCTAGAACCTTGGCGGGCTTGTGTTGGGCGATGAGCTTGAAGGCAAGTTTGATGAGGGGCCTGTTGTTGCGACACAGGATAACGTCGCCGGGCTGGAAGTCGGGCTCGGAGGAGGAGCCACCCTCGACCACGAGGCCCTCGGGTGTGTCTGGGTGGGCCTCCATGTGGGGTACCATCTTCTGAGCTTCCTTGGTAATGGCCTTGGGACATCGGAAGCTTACAGTGAGAGGCATCTCTTTGCAGGAGAACTCCTCGGTGAATCGGGCAACGCTGGTGTGGTCGGCCCCTCTGAAGGCGTAGATAGCCTGGTTTTCGTCACCGAGGGCGAGGATGCGAGCGTTGGGGAGCTTGAACTTGCCCCCCAGGATCTGGTGGATTAGCCTGCGCTGGATCGGGCTCACGTCCTGAACCTCGTCAACTACGAGAAGCTCCACCGGGGGAAAGCTTCCATCCCACAGCGCGGGCATGTAAAGCTGATCGTCGAAGTCGATGCAGCCCTTCCATGATAGGTCAATGGAGATGTTGAGGGCGCGCGCGAGGAAGCCAAAGGGGTCGTCCACTCCTAGCTCGGGCCAGAGGTCGAAGGAGTCGAGGAGGTAGTGGAGGTTATCCTCATGCCATTCAACGAGGGCTCGGGCCGGGATCTGCACACCAGGGGGGACGAAGCCCCTGGCTCGGAGGAGGCTCATGACTCGGGGAAATTGGGGCCAGTTCTCATACTTGATCCCAGCTCTGTCTCTCACCGTGTACTGCTTCTTCGTGTCCACCTTGGCGCCGTGGGCGCGCTGGATCCAGCTTCGGAAGCCGATGCTGTTGAATGAGAGACAGGTGACGTGGGGAGGCATCTTCATCTTGAGATCCTCCGTGTTGCGTCTGTTGAAAGCGACCGCAGTGGCCAGGACGGAGGTGGGGAGCCCTTCCACTGCGGCCACCCCGGTCGAGGTCTTCCCAGACCCCGCAACCGACTTGACCATTAGGGAGTTGGAATTGTGGATAGCCTTGGTGACGGCCTCCTGTTGGGGGCTTAGTGCGTGTAGCATTTGAGAAACTCCAATTCGTTGAGAGGTGTTTTACGAATTAGCTCTGCGTAGAGGTGTTCTGTTTCGGAGCCGGTGAGCTTTGCGTAGTTTTCGCACAGTTGAGCGCAGGATTCCTTTATCCCTTCCCCAAACTCGATGGTCTCGTTCATGTCAGCCTTGAAGTCTTCTTTGGGGGTCATTTTTCTTTCTCCCGCTGCTCGAGGACAGCATCCTCAAGGAAGAGGTTGAGGTGACGAGTTAGGGCCTTGCGGTCCTGAGTGGTGAAGGAGTCCCAAAGGATGGGGGTTTCCTCCTTGGTACGCTGGTCGAAGACTGTGTAACTTATGTCGCCGTCTACCTCCCAGGAGGAATAGTCCTCGTCTAGTCCCCATTGGTGGCCTGGGGCGCCAAGGGCCTTGCCGTCGTCGAAAGCGATGGGGACCTCCATTGTTACCTCGATTTCCCCGGTGCCTCGGGAGAGTTCTGTTGTGACCTCGACGGTGAACCTAATCATTGGTCTGGCCACGGAGGAACTTGTATCGCTCGAGGTCGAGGGCGAGGTCTGACTTTGCTTCGCCGTCGATGATGCGATCAGCTACGTTGAGAGCTTCAATGAGGTGATCGTTTTCCTCGGCAACGTTTTTGCCGAGCTTTCTGAGTTTGTCGAGGGCGAGGCATACGAATACCAATGGCGTCAGGATGTCATTGTTGGCCAGTGAGAGTCTGATCAGCTCGTCAACTGCCATAGTGAGGATTTCGGGTTGGGAGGAGGCTCCCATAGCCCTTTCGAGGAAGGGAAGGCCTTTGATCTTCTCCTCCAAGGGGGTGTCGGTTCGCTTCTCAGGATTGATGAGTTTGTCGAGGCCTTGGATGGGCATAGTGGGCTCCTATTTCACATCAAGGATGATGCGGCTGTTTATCTCTACGGTTCCTAGGTCTCCGAGGACTACCTTAGAGCCTCGGGGAAGTGTGAGGTGAAGGGTGTGGGAGAGGTCCTCAATAGCGACATTTGACTTGCCCTGGAGCATCATCATGTAGGCATCTACGACCCAATTTCGGGCGGGCTGGGTGATGCCGTTGAGGTGTTGGGTGACCACGGATCTTGCTATCCCTGTCCGGTCAGCTATGTCACCGGGAGTGAGTTCGTTGGAGGTCATGAACCTCTTTACGTCCTTGATGAGTCTGGTTCGACGCTTCGCTGTCTCGTCGCTAATTTTGGGCATCTCGTTCTCCTAGCTCCGGTCGGTCGGAGCAAAAAAGGGTGTCTCGTTGGGGGGAGGCGCGGGGACAACTCCACGCCTCCCCCGTTCGTGCGGCATTTGTGTGTAACCTCAAGCGCCGCAGTACAAGGGGGGTAGGAGGGCCTTCCTTCACCCTCCTACCCGTTTGGTTGGGGGGGTAGGAGCCCTCTACTCCCCAACCTGCTCACCGTCGTGAGCGTGCTCGATGAAGTCGGATTCGGCTTGGGTTTCTGGGGCTCCCTCATCGGGGTCGGGTACGTAGACTGGCCGGCACACTGAGGTGGTTTCACAGTGGAAGGCGTCTCGGATGGTGAAGACGATTCTCATCTCACCAGGAATCTTCTCGTCTTCGTCATACCGATCGGCCTCGGGGAACGCGATGGTGTGCTCGGCCACGAGGTTTACATAGGGAGGTGATCCGTCCTCGTGGAATGGCCCCACCTTACGTTTGAGTTGGCGGAGCATTGAGGGAGTCATACGACCCTGGCGAACGTCAACAGACACCTTGTGGGCGAGGCGAGGCTGCCATTCTTTGGCGTAGGTATTCCATTCCTGTTGATGGACTCGGAAGTCTATCTCGCAGGAGGATAGATCCACGCCGAGGTTGTCGATGTAGTTCATGGCTCTTTTATATGCAAGCATGTGGGCTCCTAGTCGGTGAGTGAGGTTGATCGGTCCTCGGTTGTTTTGGAGTGACCAAGGCGATCCTCCATTTCAAAGCAGCCACAGAGATCAACTATGGCTGCCTCTGTCGTCTGGGCTTGAATCCAGACGAGGCACATTATTGGGTGGGCGCAGGGGGGGCCGTGCTCGATGAGTTCGGGCTCGCCTGGCTCTTCGTGGTCACCAGTGCTTAGCCAAACGGCGTAGGCCTGCCACACATCTTGAGGTTCCTCGTATTGGAGGATGTAGGTGTATCGGCTGCTCCGTCCGGCGTCTGCGCTTTGGGCGAGGGTGATGGTGAGTTCCAGTATGACTCCGGCACCGTCGTCGCTGGTCACTTCGCAGGATACCCGGGAAAGGGACCAAATGAGGGAGGCCGCTTCTTCGAGGCGGAATTCCCAAAGTTCGGCAGAGGCAGAGGGAATTCTCATTGGGTGGCCCCTCGGTCAAGGAGCTGGTACTTTTCCCAGTTCTCGGTTACAATACCAAGACCTTCTTTTAGTTCTTCTCGGTACTGAGCGATGGCACAACCCTCGGAGCAGACGTTGGCACAGGTTTTGGTTGTGTTATCAGTGATGAAGAACCAGGGAGGCTCTAGGGACCCCTCACAGATGGTGCAACGCTCGTTGTCTTGGGCAACTTGGATGGTTGTAGTTTTGGAAATGGCGAGGACTGTTGACATTGGTTGGGCTCCTAAGGTAAGAGTAGATGATACCACATAATCAATCAGTTGTCAAGACATATTTCGCAGCTAGCAGCGAATACTGCAAACGAGGGAGGGCGAAGGCCCAGAGGAGGCCGTTATCCACGATGTTTTCTCTCCTCTCTTTCCTGTTCGGCTTCGAGGAGTCTCTTTCTCTCTCCATCTAGTTGAACGGCTCGATAATCTATGAGGTGGGATATTGTTTCGTAGATGTCCCTTTCGATGCGCACTGGGCTCGAATGGTCTCGAAGAGTCTCGATGAATCGAGCGGCTGTGGTTAGGCGGAGAGCTATGTCTTTCATGGTTTCCTCTCGGTGAAGGTTAGGTGGCGGTGCCCGTATCGGATGGTGACTCGCGCTCTGGCCGGAATGTCCTCGCGGTGAATGTAAGTTGAGGTGAGACCGTTACGGAAGTAAACTCCGACGCGGTAGTCCTCCTTGACCATTGAGGCTTGGGTGTAGGAGTGGCCGTGGGCGGGGGAGAGGATGAAGTGTCTTCTCGGATAAGGGGAGATGGGGGGTTTCATCCCTCTATTGTCACTCGTGTGCGAGGGCCACGATAATTAGATGCCCACCTTGCGTAGAGTGGGCCAAGGCAGGAAATACGGTCAATCTTGTCGGGCTCAGGATGCATTATACGAGCTTGATCGCTAAAGGGGGCTACGATGAGGAGACTTTCCTGGGGTTCGTAGTTGGTGGGGTCAATGAGGCTGGTGATTCGGTAGACGTAGGGAATGTGTTTGCTCATCGTCTGTTCCCCTTGATGACATTGGCCATGCCGCCTGCACGATGGTGTTCGCCCTCATTGTGGTGGGGGCCTCGGATGAGGAATCCACAGGCCTTGCAACGGCGCTTGCCCATGAGGACAGGGCGACGGGGCTTGAAGTGAGGCTTCGTCTTCGTTGAGCGCTTAGACATGGTTGGGCTCCTTGATGATCTCGATGTGAGCGCCGTGGCGAGTAGGCTGGTCGATGACAGATATGAGGCCGAACAGGTTGCGGGCATCTTCGGGGAGGTCGAAGCCTTGGTAGATGCGCTTGATGTCATCGTAGAAGGTGCGGAAGGCAGGACCGCCAACGATTCGCAGTGCTTCCCATTCACCTGCGGTGAGTTTGACTGTAATGGTTTCACCTTTGATGGGCTGGCGGTATTTATCTGACGACATTTGTTGGGCTCCTTCGGGTTGCGTTGTCTAGGTGGTTTGGGTCCATTGGGGATTATACCACAGATGGGCTGGAGGATGCAAGTATTTCTTCGCCCTCGGGGTGGAATTGTGGTGCAGCGCATGGGTATAGACACCCGTGGCCCTGGGGTATAGACGTTGTTTTGCTAGGGCGCATCGCGCCTACTACGCCCCCCCAAAGTTGGAGCTAGGGGGGGCGGATATTTCCCCCGTTTCCAACTAGGAATTGCTAGAAGTGCTGGAAAGCCACCCCCCTTGTGTGTATCCGTACACCCCGGGGGAGAGGTATAGACGGAGGCTCCTTGTGGTGACGAGGGTGAGGGGGGGTTAAGCTTACAAAATATAATCGGCTCCTTCAGTCCCCGCGGGGGAGGGGGTCCGTGGGGGGTGCCTTTTCAGCAAACCTAGCACAAGTGAGTTGGAAACGGGCGAAATATCGGGGGGGCCTAGCTCTAGTTTTGCTGATGGGTAGCTTAACCCAGCGCCCTGAGGGCCGGGTACGTTCAAAGCTCCGTCCGGGCCGAGGGCAACCCTGGGTTGGAAGTCCCCAGGGCCCCTCGCGTCGCGCTTGCTACTCGTCGAGGTCGATCGTCACAGGCTTGCGGTTGGCGACGTTCGCCCTGGCGCGATCCAGAACCGTGGTTACCCACTTCATCGCGTGGGCCTTCGTGGCCTTCTTGCCCTTTTCGGCCCTGGCAACTACCATGCCCAGCCCATCCCTCAGATATTCAACGCGGGCGGCATCGTCGGCACAACCTCGGATACCCTTTTCAGTGTCAACCCATTTGACCCGAAGCCCGCTCACTTTGCACAGCTCCTTGAATTCGACCCAGACCGCTGTCGTGGTGAATCCACCTCGGGCGCCGCCGCCGCCACCCTTCGGGACTTCCCCACGCTTTAGCCCATCCCATCGGGCGTCGAACGCGGCTTGGCAGTCGGCGTCATTCCAGCCCTTTTCCAGTGCCCCAGCGTACACGTCCCGGGTCTGTTTCGCCCCATACTGGAGCAGGTAGACAAAAGCCTCGTTTGGGAACGTTGACCATTCAATGCAACGTACCTGATTGCCTTTGATGGGGATGTCGAAGACATCCGGGATTTCGATTGACAGCTTCATGTGTATATCCTTTCTTTCAAGTGTCGGTGTGCCGTGAACCCCACGGCATGTAGGGGAGTCTACCTCGTCCGATCGATCCGCGTCAAATGTTTCTTCGGGCTCGATGGTCGATAGTCGGCACGCTTGTTGCAATAGCAAGAAGCATGCCAAGCCATCGGGCTCCTTCCCTCGAAGCTAGTCCGGTTCTTGCAAGGTGGGGATCCGTCACCGGGGGGAGGGGGGACCCCCAACGGAGGCCGGGGATCCGTCAAGAGTCCTTCCTCGAGAAATTCTATGCAAATCCAGCCTATGTCTATACTCACGCTCAAAGTCGGTGCGGGGCGGGGCGTTGCCCCAACTCCCTCGGTATAGACGCCCATTGACACGGCCCCTGCGGCGTGCTAAGCTCCGTATAGGTGGGGGGGCAACCCCCCAATAGCCACAGAGAGGTGGGGGAGTCCACGGAAATGCTCGAACTCGATACAGCGGCTTTGGATGGGGAGTTCGTGGTAACTCCCATCGACGGCCCTTATCTTGAGAAGCTCCGGGTCCACGGCGCGCGGTTGTCGGTGACTGTGACCGAGGACACGAAGGGCAAGCATCACCGTATGGCGAAGCTCCTTGCCTTCGGGAGGAGCCCAACGGAGGTGTCCCGACGTACTGGGCAGACGGTTGGGGCCATCCGAAACCTCCTCCACTCCCCCGCCTTTGAGAACCTCGTCCGCCACTACGCCCAGGAGAAGGATGAGCAGGGCGATGAGATCTTCGACCGGATGGAGATGGTCGCAATCCAGCTGATGGACGTGATTCAGGAGAAGTTGGACAAAGCCGACGAGATCGAGGATATGGACATCCTCAAGTTCTCCGAGGTCTTCGCCAAGTTCGCCGACCGCATCGGGCGTGGTGCGGTTAAGAAGATCGAAGAGCGGCGGGTCTCAATCGTCCTTTCACAGGAGGAACTCACACGGGCCAAGGAGCGGGCTGATGGCAAGACGTTCTCAGGGACACCGGAAAGTATCAGGTTTGGTAGAAGCGAGATTGGAGCCGAAGGGTCCGTGGGGGAAGTCGTCGAGGTTGTCCGGGTCGAAAGCTGCGGGGAGGAGATATGAGCGGCGTTGTGGAGTCTACCTTCGAAGGGACCATCGAGTCCTCTCCGGCCAATGGTTCTCCTTCACCGATCGCAACGGAAGTGGATTTTGTCAAACTGATCACCTCGTTCTTCTTTCTCCCTTTGTTTTCATTGTCGAGAACAAGCTCACCTACAGAGAGAGTGGCTGGGCGCAACTTGAAGAACTCTATCTACCAGTTGTATCCGATGTCTTTGGGGAGCTTTATACCCCACGTCTCGTTTTGGTTTGCAAGTACCTTACCCCGGAGGCTCCGCTGGCCCGCCTTGTGTCTCTGGACGAAGCACTTTCTGATGGGACGAGCCCTGCGCTTGTCCACTGGATAGGAGGCTAACATGGCTCTTCACCAACACGGTCCTGGGGGCCAACCCCTCGGCCCGGCTCAGGTTCCGCCGGGCCCTTCGGCTGGAACTCCCGCACCGTCCCAGCCTCCGCAGACGCCCCAGGGGCCAAGCCCCGCTCTCCAACAGGCCGCTCAGCGAACCGTGGCGCCCGCTCAACCCCAATCGACTTCCGTCCTCGGCCAGCTCACTCCCGAGCAGGCTCAGATAGTTCAGATAGCCATAACTGACCCGATGGTCCTAACGGCGATCGCTGAGTTCATGGGCGAAACCGCTCAGGCTGCTGGGCTTCCTGTTCAGGCGGCGCCCCCGGGAATCGAGCAGCAACTCTTTGGAGGAGCATAATGTACGGAACGATCACAGTTGAGAACGTCAACTACCTTCTACCTGAGGACTCCTTTAAGTCCCTCATGGTAGAGATTCGCCGCCACTCGGTTGCGGCGGTCACCCCGGCTCAGCTGACCCCAGAGGTCGAGGCTCACGCCGAGATGATCTCAGAGGAAAAGTCGGCTGCCAAGAAGAAAGCTCCTAGGCACAAGTCGGTGGCCGACGGCGAGTCTGGTAAGGCCGTCGATGCTTCTTGAACTCCTAGAGCTTCTCTTCCAATTCGGCCCGGAGCAGCTCTGTCTACTGCCGCTCCTTGCTATCCCCGCCATCTCTTTAGTGGCAACTGGGGCTGCTGGAGGAGCTGTAGCAGGTGGGGCAATCGCGGGTGGAGCCCTTGCTGGAGGAGCACTTGCCGGTGGAGCACTTGCCGGGACCACAGCGACAGGGCTTGGTGTTGGTACCCTTGGTGCGGGAGGGTTGGGCTCCTTTGGGGCCGGGGCTGCTGGCGCAGGAGGCTTTGGTCTTGGGCAGGCTGGAGCCCTTGGCGCGTCGGTCCTCCCAGAAACCCTTGGGGCCGGAGCACTTGCTAGTGCCCCAGCTTCCCAGGTGGTCGGCTCGGTAGCCGAAGCTATTGCCGTTCCACAGATAGCTGGGGGTGCCACAGGCGACTTGGCCCTCGGCGCCATCCCTGAGCTTGGCATCACCGAGGGCGCTGTGTTTGGTGCGGAGTCCCCGGGCCTCTTTGGTGGAGGTGGGGCGACTCAACAGCTCGGTACATCTGGGGCAAACATTGCTCCCGACATAACCCTCACTGAGGCTAAGGACCTCTTCGACGTTGGACAAAAACTCGTTGACTTGGCTCCGGAGCCCCCAGAAGAAGAACAGAATGTCAGGAGAGAGGTTAAGCCCCAAGGTCGCCCCAGCATCTTTAACCAGAACCAACTGGCTCAAGCTCGAACCCCTGAGGAGGCTATGCAGATCCTTAGGGCACTCCTCTTTGGCCAGACTGTTCCACGGCAGCAGAACATGTTGGTCTAATGGCTTCCCAACTAACCAAGGCTGACCGCGAAGCCCTCATCGAGGAAACCTATGCCGACCCGGTGCTGTTTCTCCAGACCTTCCTTAACCACCTCTTCCCTAACCCAGTCCCGTGGCTTCACCGAGGGATCATTGCGATTATCCTCAAGAAGACTGAGTTCCTCTTCAAGTACGGGGAGCTGGAGAAGATCCTAACTAACTTCATCTCCACGGACGGGCAGCCCATCTTTGAGCTTTGGCAGGACTCGGTTCTGTGGCATGAGGGAGACAAGATCGAATGGAAGGAAAAGGCAACGATCAAACTCAAAAACAAGAAGTTCACTCTCCTGATGATTCCGCGCGGCTTCTCAAAGACAACTCTGTGCGGGATTGGATTGCCGCTCTACAAGATACTCTTTCAAGAAGGGAAGTTCACCGCGTACATATCCGAGACCGGCGCACACGCGAAGATGCAGCTGGACAATGTGAGGAGGGAGATCAACTCGAATTCACTGATCCTTGCGGTCTTCGGCACTTTGAAGCCTCGCCTAAGCGACGATGAAAAGTGGGGCCAGGACCTCTTCGAGACCAACACCGGTCAAGCAATGGTCGCCCGGGGCCGAGGCGCTCAAGTTCGAGGTATGAACCACAACGGAAAAAGGCCGGGCACGATCATCATGGACGACCTTGAGGATAGGGAAAGCGTTTCCACTACCGAGCAGCGATTCAAAGCACGGACCTGGGTCTTTGGGGACCTCATCCCGGCTATCGCTGAGCTCGACGACGACAGCACGATCGTGGCACTTGGTACTCTCCTCCACAAGGAAGCAATCTTGATGTACCTCTCTCGAGACGAACAGTGGACCACTGTGAAGTTCGGCGCTCGAGACAAGCAGGGTGATTGGCTCTGGTCGGACCTCATGGACGAGGCTAAATACAACATCAAAAAGAAGAGCTTCGCCAACGCCACTATGCTCCACGTCTTCTACATGGAGTACGAGAACGAATATCGGGCTCCAGAGACAGCCCTCATCAGAGACGACATGATCCACGTCCGAAAAGCGGAGGGTGAAATCGTTGGCACTTCGATATACTTGGACCCCGCCATCTCCGAAAATCCCGACGCCGATCGCTCCTGCATTGTGATTGCTTCTATCACTGATCTTGGCTTCATTGCTGTGCGAGACTGTTGGTACAAACGAGGAGCCCATCCCCGTGAACAGATCGACCGCTATTTCTCAATGGCGATGATGTACCGGCCTCAAAAGCACGGCATCGAAACCATTGCGTTCCAACGCGCCCTCGCTCACCTCGCGAATGAGGAGATGGCTCGTCATAAGTATTTCTTTGAGGTCATTAAGGTGACCAACACTCAACACAAAGATGAGCGCATTCGGGGGATTTTGGCCCCCCGGTTTGCGGCGGGCTATGTAAGCTTTGACTACCCGATGCGGGACCTCACGGAGGAGCTTCTTGACTATCCCTCAGGCTTGAAGGATGGCCCGGATGCGCTCGCCGGTGCGATTGCCCTCCTCGATGACTACGCTGGGGTGGCCTACCCCGAAGATCCCTCGGAGGATCAATACCAGCCCCTCGAACAGATCCTTGGCCCAGAGGAACATAGGTGGTGTCACTGATGCCCGTCCACGACGATCTCCTATTTGGAATTGGTACCGAGCCCAGATCTAAGTGGCCCACAGTCGAGGTCACTGGGGGCCAAACCGCGATTGATGTGCTTAAGCCCAAGAGCGACATCCACGATCACGTCCTCCAGTATCTCCTGAAGCGGCTCAGGGATTCCGAAGATGAGATGGGGAAGTTCTACGCCCGTTGGCAGGTCAATGAGAAGAAAGTCCAGGCTTATGTAGACCTCCCGAACTGGGAGAAGATCCTCAAGGAGTCCAATAACAAGGGTGTTCCACCCAAGGTCACCTCGATCGTTATTCCCTATTCCTACGCTATTGTTTCTACCATCGTAACCTGGCTACTTCATGCCTTCGCCGGGCGGAAGCCTATCTTCCAAGTTGGAATGCACAAGGGCGAGATCGTCAACGCCGCTCAGAACATGGAAAAGGTCATGCAGTACAATGCTGACCACACTCGTTATGTTCGGGTGCTCTTCGACCTGCTTCAGAATTCTCAGCTCTATGGTGTAGGCGTCACACGAAGTACCTGGGTTGAGGAAAGAGCCTTCCGTACTACGACGAAGAAGTCTTTCCAGCTAGACCTAATGGGGGAACCTACCGAGGGCGAACGAACCGACTCGACCCGTACCAAGCGCCTCGTCTACGAGGGCAACATAGCTTTTTCCCAAGACCCCTTCCTGTTCTTCCCTGATCCTCGCGTCCCGATGGCTGAGGTTAACAAGCGTGGAGAGTTCGTCTTTTGGCGCTCCTTTGAGGGTAGGCACACCCTACTTAAGCAAGAAGCTGACGGCATCTACAAGTATGTTAAAACGGTTAAACGAGAAGCTCCCACTCCCAATGATTCCTCGGATTGGGGCCAAAGCCTTCGCTCCCAGGTTGCTGGGGGCACCTCCAATCCCGGTTCCAATGACTCTCGGAGTGGCCGCCAGAGTGGGAACTTCGTCCAAATTGACCAGTGTACCATTGACATCATACCTAGGCAACTTGGGATTGGAGAAAAGGACGAAGTAGAACGCTGGATGTTCACGATCGCTAATAAGGATCAAATCATCCAGGCTGAGGTTTTCGAGGCCGACCACGGAATGCACCCGGTTCAGGT
>SDBV01005547.1_pt1 | contig 17773 bp, 41 predicted proteins | sample 2277081 | NCBI WGS metagenome assembly SDBV01 (sample SAMN10402039, study PRJNA504765) | marine sediment metagenome | isolation source: marine sediment core GS10_PC15, 223 cmbsf | place: Arctic Ocean: Southern Knipovich Ridge | collected 2010 | reverse complement strand
TGTTGTTTTCCCTTTTCGGGTAGCTAAGTCAACACCGCAGATATTCTCTCCAAAGTGTGAGTTAGACCACCCCGCTCGAGATAATTTGAGAACCTTCTCGCACGCGCTTTTCGGAAAAGGTCTTGGCATAGAATCTCTAGAAGGAAGTCTCTGGCGTAGTTGGCGGGCACTCTCGAACGGTCCCAACTCGTCAGTCATACTTTCTACCCGATCCCTGGGCCAGACCTCAGGCCAATCTACTCTTTTCCATCTGGGGTCGCCTTCGTCCAAAAGTGAATAACGAAAACATTCATACCCCCGATGTTCGGCCAAGTGGTTTAGTAAGTCTTCGTGGTCCCAAGTCAAGCCAATGAGAGCAATCTGACCCCCCTTCACAACTCGGCCAACAGCAGTTGCCAGAAACCAGTTGATCGTTTTTTCCAGTTGGTATTTTGTTAAGGTATTCTCCCAAGAAAGAATATCATCTAAGATTAGTAAGTCCAAACGCGCCGAGAGAAGAGCCCCCCGAACTCCCAAGGCCTGAACCGAGAAATCTTTGGAAATGATATTTCTTTGGAGAATGATTCCGTCATCCGACCACCGCTTAGCTCTCCCAGGCCGAGATTCGGGTTTCAGATTTGGGAAAATCATCTGAAGCCTCTCGTTGTTCATAATGTTTGACCGAATCTCAGACACAAACTTCTGGGCCTGCTTGTCAACATCGCAAACAATCGCGGCACGTAAGTTGGGATCGTTGCCCAAAAGCCACAGAAGTCTCCCAACAACAAGCTGGGATGACTTGGCAGTCTCAGGGGGCGCGAAGATGACTAGTCTATTATTCTGCCAGTTACCCTTCTCATTGAGTCCCGCTGCATCTTGCCACTCACGATGATGTCTCTGCTGCTCCCCCCAGTACTCACCTTTGGGAGTCTGCATTGCCCAGCCACAGAAGAAGTTTACGTCTTTCCTGGCACGTTTAACCTCATCTGAGACTTGATCGTCGAGAGAATCGGCAAGGGTAGTTAGGAAATCGTGTTGTAAATCACGACCTAATGGTTTGTCCGTGGATACTTCCAAGGTTGAATCTCCTGGGTTTCTACGGATTGATTATGTTGCAACCCCAACGCAGGAATGATCAAGTTTCTCAGGAAGGGATTGGCCCCACTAAGCACTATTGGTTTTCCTGGAAATAATCTTTGTCATTCCCTTATACCCGAAGGTGCCTGTAGTAAATGCAACAAACCCCGCTACGAGACAAGGCCAGATTGTAGTGGCAAAATCTAATTGCTGATAACCAGCAACCACGCCCAGCAGAGCAGATGCAACAGGAACTATTAAGGAAGCTAAGAAGAATACTAACCGCTTAATCTTCTTGTCGAGATCCTCCCACTGTGGAAACCATTCCACCACGAATGTTAGCGCAAATCCGATAATCACGTTGATTCCGGGCCCCGAAGCGTAAGTAAGAAATTCTTGAAATGTCATTTTATTCTCCTTATCGTTTGCTTCTGCTGTTTTTCATTTAGATTTTCTTAATTTAGTATGTGCCAATGCCATCGATGATGAAATAAACAGGTGAATCACCATCGATATTGTTATCTCGGTTCACACTGACAATATCCGCTGAAACCCAAGTCACAAGAACGTAGGCAACAACGTTCAAAGTTGGCCGGAAAGCCCTAATACGAGGCAGGAATGAGCTTGTCAACGTCCCAGGGGCTAAAGTTATGTTAAAGGTTTGATCTTCCTGCAAATATGAGATATCGACAAACAACTGAACGCGTGCCAGTCCACCACCGATTCTTGTCTTTACAACCGTGATGTCCTCAATAACGGCATTTCCTATTGATGGGTCCTGCGTAAGAGCATGTGTAAATTCTCCAGCTCCAGGAATACCACTTGTATAGACTAACGTTTCTACCAGCATCTGCTGTTCGTGTGCACCCGCGTTGCTATGTTCCTGGGAAAACTCGTCTTGCCGCACTGCCTTGCCAGCTGCAACCGCTGCGGCGGTCAGGTTCATGGCGGACTGATCCAACTGGCCGCCTTGCCTGTCGTTCTCATGTGTATGAGCATCAGGTAATTCGACGCCGTTAATATAAGTTGCCATTGCGCCTCCGTAACTGTCAGGGCTTTATTGGTTCTTCAATAGACTACACCGCCAAGGCCGCCACGACTTCGGCCACAGTGAATCCCTTTCGGAAGATTAACTCATTGGGGTCTTCTTTGAACTCGTATTGATAGCGTTCAACTACACCCTCAATGGTCTCAACCACAACCTTGTGCGTCTCGTCCATTACGCCCGGCTCTAGCGCGGACAGCTTCGCCGTCATCAGCCAGGCATCTTTCGTGTCCAGTAGTGCCTGCCAATCCGGTCGCCATTCAGTTTCACCGAAGTGCTTGCGGACGTATTCGTAGTCAGCCTTTGTATTTAAGTGTGCTGGGTATCCTACCATAATGCCTCCTTATGTGAACGTGTAGTACTTGTCTATCTTCTGAATCGTTGTCAGAAAAGGGATTTCGTCACCATATTTCTCAATTTGTTCAATCAACACTCCTGAGCCACTGAATAGAACTCTTCTTTCTTTATTGAACTCAAATTGCAGCGTCAAACATCTTGGCGAGTTGCTCTCTTTGTATTTGCTGTCTCCGATCTTGTAACCAATGATGGCGATTTCTCTGTCCAGCACCTTCTCAATCTTGATCTTCTCTCCATCCAAGGGCCTAGCTTCTTCCGCAAAGTCACTGAAGCGCTTCACACATTTTCTCCAATTCCGCCAGACGAAGACTGACCGATAGATTGTACGTATCTGCCCACTGCATCCATCCTTTAGTAGAGGCAATCGAGGAGCGAAACTGCTCCAGGTTTATCGTCCCCTCACGCAGCAATTGTGGTAGTTTTTGAAGCCTACGGCGCACGCGCTTGACCGTTGATTTTCGCAGCAAGATATGATCTCGGAAGTGCCGATAACCCAAGAAATCTATTCCTTGCGTCACCGGAAAGATACTCCAGCGACTAAAGGTTAGCCGTAATCGCTCACCGATAAAGGACACAATCTCATTCTTCATCTGGTGCAGAAACCGCTTGTCATCGTGGAATAGCAAAAAGTCATCGCAGTATCGGACGTAGTACTTGATTTTCCGCTTGTGCTTCAGCCATTGATCCAGCTCATTCAGATAAAGATTGCCAAACCATTGACTGGTGTAATTGCCGATAGGTACGTTTTTCCCAGTACCGCAGCTGTAAATGATGTCCCGAAGTAGCCAGAGGGTATCTGAACATTTAATCTTCCTCTGGATAATTTTGTACAGAACATCATGATCGATGCTGGGATAGAACTTCGATATGTCGGCTTTCAGAACATGACTGTTCTTACGCAGAAGCTCCATCGTTCTTGTACTGCCGCGATGTATCCCCTTGCCGACCCGACAGGCATAAGAATCGTAGATGAACAGCCCATCCCATATCGGTCCCACTTGTTGAATCAAAGCATGTTGCACAATTCTATCAGGGTAAAAAGGTAGTATGAATATGATCCGCTCTTTTGGCTCTCTGATGATCTTAGTTCGATACGGCGCTGTGCGGAAAGACTTACTGACGAGGGCGTTCTGCAATCGTTTCAGATTGCCATCAACGTCTCTCTCAAATTCCTTAACTACATTTTGCCAACGCTTGCCTCTTCGTGCTTTGCAATAAGCCTCATGGAGATTATCAAGCGATACGATATGCTGGAATAATTCACCGCGTCGTTTCATGATATCAGGCAAGGATGACTTTCGGTTTCCCTACTAGCCATCCTTGCCTCCCGTTGGGTATTTTGCCATCAAGGGCTTTCCCTATCGTGACAAGGTCTGAGGATCCAGCCAGAGGGGATTTAGCTCTATACTCTCTGTATCTGCGTGCCTGCGACTGCTGATGTTGGAATTCGTATTCCAGCGATAGTTATTCGCATTTCGCGTGCGTGACCTGCAATTCGTGCCATTCGTCCAATTGCTGCCTGCCAGCAGCGCGTAGCTGACCCTCAAACCTATCTCATAACGAGACCTAGTAAAATCTGCTCGCGCGGGGCTCCGCGCGCCCGCGACCGCCGATGCTGGAATCCGCATACCAGCGATAGTAATTCGCAGCTCGCGCGCGCGACCCGCAATCCGCGCCACCCGCCCAATGGCCGCCCGCCCGCAGCTGCGTATTCCCGTAGCTGTTCGTCCCATACGTATAGAATGAACCTTTTGCGCCCGGCAGATTGTACCACCCAACTGCGGTACCATCGTCTAGCCTCGCCGATGATGTCTTCAACCACTGCCACATTGCCCCGGCGCAGTCCTCACACCCGATATTGCTAATCATCCGTTGGCCAGCCGTGTCGCTATGCCCATCCGTCGCCACTGGGTCAGCCGATCCACTGATATTCGTTTCCTCGTTGCTGCCAGCGGCGATGATTTGGAATTCAACATCAGACAGCAATTGCTTCTGCACTGCTGCAAAATCATCTACGTGATCCATCCAAGTGCGTGTGTCAGTAATCGTCGCGCCATTCGCGGAGGCCGTGGACGCTCCCGTCCCAGATTGTAGGTAGATGTCCACCCAGATACCTGCGTCTTCCGACCATATCATACCTTCTGGGCTGCACCGAGGCCGGTAGAACAAATCCCATACCGACGCTGGCAGGACGTCGCCCTGCGCATAATCCGTTAAAGCGTGGCCGCCAATCGTGCCAACGGCCACACACAAGCAGTGAAAGCCGCCCATCTTGCGGGAGTTGTCAGCGGTGTAACCGCCGGGGACGGTAGAGTTGGCCGATAGTAGAAAAGAGGGCGTATTGCCAATCCCTGGCTGCACGGCGTAGATGTAGAAATCCAAGCCCGCACGGTTGGCGGCCACCGTGTAATCAGTCGGTATCGTGGTATCCCAGTCACCAGCGATATTTACGTCCAGTTCAATCTGTCCGCTGAGATAGCACGTCTTTCCGCCGATGTCAAGCTGAACTTGGTTGGGCGATTGGATTACTGAGTTGTCGGCAGCCTTGCGCTGCCAGCGTTGGTCATGCATGTAGTACTTTGGAATCACCTTGTTTAGTCTCCTGATATATATGAAGCCGTCACGAAAGTACGTCATCACATAGTCTCCGTGCTAATCTCCAGGCTAAACGTCACCGTGCCTGGGTTAGTCGAAGTGACTACGATCTGATCACCGCTCTGAAAGGGCCAATCCCCCTCAAGTGTCCACGCCATATCTGCCACCCCGGCAGCGCCTTCCAGTACTCTTAGTACCGTATCGTATGTGGCACCGCCAGCGGAATCCTTCGTCACTGTCACATCGTTAGTCCACTCAGCATCAAAATGGATCGTGATGGCTCGCAGGTAGAAATCTGCGGCCAGAGCGGTGGTCGTGTTGATGTTCTCTCCGCCACCTCCGCTGGTGGCGGGGGTGACGGTGGGGGCGCGGCCTGGGTCGCTAATGGCGACAGGCACATCCGACTGGTCACTGGCAATCACCACAGGCATGCTCGCCACCATCGCCGCTTGGCCCAGAGCCGCCCACTTTGCATCGAGCAAGATCAGGATATTCTTGATCCCCTTCCACAGACCGATGCCCGTCCGGGCGGTAGCGTCCTCTGCTACAGCGGACGAAGCGGCAGCATCAGTGGTCGCGCCTTCGGCAATATCACTACCATCTGCAATAGAGATGGGTTGAGTAGCAGGGAAAGTAACAGTAACGGGAAAAGCACCAGCTTCAGTTCTAACATAGAGAGCGGCATTAGCCAGAAATGCTTCGACTTTGGCACGGACATCAGTGGTGGCGTCTTTAAGTTCGACCGCCCCTATTTCGATGTCACTTTCTATATGGACGTAAATTTTTCCGTCTTCACCTTCACAAGGTAGAAAGGTTTTTGTGGGGGGATCCCAATAATACAAACACGCCCTTCTTGAAGGCCCTACTGCGATTGGCATGACATTCCTCTCTCAACTAACTTACGTGCCTGTGGCAGACCACCGAATCGATCTTTAATTGTATCGTAACAAATCCCGTGCTTTTTAGAATCGAAATCAGAGAAAATAGGGGGTCTGCCTAGGTCTTTATACCTCTGGGCGATAACCTTAAGGATGAATTCGTCTGATTTATACGCACCCTTAGATCTCTTCTGTTCTACACGTTCTAACTTCTCGCCAAAGAAACAGTTTTTCTCTTTGTATGGCCCGGAAGGGCAAAACGGACAATAGAGTTCCTCTCTCGATCTGACAACTCTCCCGCCATCTTCCCAAGTAACTGTTAACTTAAATTGAAGGTCTTCGATACAACTGTATTTTGACATGACTATTCCGCTGAATTGGCGCGGCTACTACCGGTCACTTTTGCCCGGACGCATTGTAGCCCCAATGCGAGTATGTTCAGAAAGGGCTGAACGCCACTCTGTTCATACTCAAATTATAGTGGAGATAAGGTTTTCGTCCAAATTTATTAGTACTAAGATTCATCCCGAACTTTCAACCTAGGCAGCCTATCAGAAACACCATCAGTCTCGACTTCTCCAGAATTGATCAACCCCAAGACAGACACGGCAACATCGTAGGGGTCCAGGTCTAATTGCTCGGCTATTTCTTGCACAGTGCGTAGAGGATTCGAAACGATGTAATCTAGGATCATTTTACCTCCAAATGTAGATTTTAATACTTGGTCAGATTTCATACCTAAAATTTAGGGTTTTAACGAGAATTGATTCGAATGTTTTAAGGTTAAACCCTTGACTTTTCTTTGATTTTATGCTATAATGTGTGTATAAAATAAAGGAGGATTAGAAAATCGATAACAGAAAATTGGCTTGGAAAATATACGAACAACTAAAACTAAAAGGTGCTCCGATTGGCAATGCATCGGTTGGGATTATTGAACAGGTTCTAGACAAAGAACTATCAAAAACTGAAGGGGATGATTGCTTTTATTGTGGTTCCCCAACTAATGAAGTAGGTTTTTGTGATAATCCAGAATGTAGATAATGGAACGCAAGTCAATATATTAAACAACGCGGGGAGACCCAAGATGAAATGGACGCTCTTGACCGTCTACAAAGCAAAAGGACGAGACGAACCTCTAGCAATATGTGATCGATGCGGACGGGAACTTTACGCCGCTGCTTATGAGGTCGCCCTAGATGACGAGTCCCAGATTGTCGGATCAGGTTGTTGCGAAATTCTGACTGGACACACCCCCGCACAGATCGCCAAAAACGACCAGATTCGGGAAGAGGCGGAGGCATCTGCCGAAGCCGAGTTGGAACAGTCACTGACAGTCAAACGGTACAAGATCGCAAACGCTCAAGTCATTGCCTTCCTGGAACGAAAGAAGTCTGAGGCCGAAGCTTCCTACAAAACACACACTGAGCAGTACAAAGAAAGTGATCGTTACCCTTCATACAACGATTTCTTTGAGAACTTGCTAGACCACATCGAAAGACGTGGTACATTGTCCGAGAAGCAAATGGCGGTTGTAAAGCGACTGATGGGTCGAGATGAAAACAAACCCCTTCCAATTGTTGGTGACAAAATCGAAGCGTCTGGAACGGTCATTCACTTGGCCGTAGAAATAGACCCCTATAGCGGTTACCGCGACTCCTATTTAGTAAAACTCGATATAGATAGTGGAGGACAACATGTCCGAGTCACCGTCAGGGAAGGTACAAAACTTTGGCAAAATCTTGGCATTAACATTGGCAACGATTTGACCCTCCGAAATGCCCCAAAACAATTGTCAGTTATGGGTAAGGTAAAATACGCTAAAAACGGATTAGTCATACTTACTCGAGCCAGACTCATTTAGCAAGAGAGGAACCCCAAATGGTAGATAGAATCGATTTCACCATACTAAGTAAACAAGTTATAGTCAACAAGATGACGCAACGCAACGGGAAGTCTGTCGTAATTTGCCACGAGATAAAACCCAACTTCAATTTGGAAACCGCTCTTAATTGGTGCATGAATAACGGTTTTACTGTTCGGCGATGGGACGGTGGAGCAAGAGCCTTTTTTGGGAAGCCCTGGCCCATCAGGAATAGATTACAAATTCGCAAAGCAAGAGAACGATTCTCTGGCGAAGGTAAGGTCAACCTGGACTTTGCCTACGATGGATAAAAAGGAGACTCAGATGTTGACAGACGAACAACGCCAGCTAATTGACCAACTGTACGAAACCAGAAAACAAGAACAGGGCAAATCCCTGAAATGTCTGAACAACAACGCCTATATCAGGCACCTTTTTCATGAGTCCAGCGCCAAGAAAATTGGAGAGAAAATCAGTAAACTTTTGGACTTGTGGTTAGGCACCTAAATGAAACACTAGCGGAGCGTAACTCAGCCAGGAAGAGTTCTCGGTTTGGGGGTTCGTTGGTTCGAATCCAGTCGCTCCGACACTTTGTACAAATAAAGGTGGCTAAATATGAATCAAACTAAACATGAACAGCGAATGACACGAGTAGAATTTTACAGCAAAAAGTGGCAAGACTACAAAGATAAATTCCCAAATCGTAAATGTCCTTGCCACTCCACCATTCAGAAGTGGGAAAGAGAGTTTGAGAGGAGTCAAGAGAAATGAACGCTAGAGAAGCATTAACCCATATGGAAAAAGCAGTCAGCCTACCATACCTTAACCCTGGGCCACACTATGTCCCAGCCCTTAATACGCTACGGGAGTGTGTAGAAGCGTGCAAAAGTGCTGAACAAACACTTCGCAACTTAGCAACTGGATTTCTCGCTGGTGACGGCACTGAAATTGCCCACAATGAAGCAGGGAATTTATACAATGCCCTGAAAGGAGACTAAAAGTGAAGCACGCACCACCCTGGCATTACGAACTCTGGTACAGATTTAACCACACCGTCGTTGATGTCAACGGTGAGGTAGTCGCCTTTGATATTTCTACCCCTGACAATGCCCACCTCATCGCCACCGCACCCACGCTACTGCGCTGGCTGGAATGGATGCGGTGCAACGCCGTCACGGTTGAGACCTACCCCGACGACGTAACCATTGACGGGTACGGGTTAGATGACATCATTCATACGGCAAGGCGCTTACCAACCACCTAGCCTGTCCTTGAGCAGGCAGAGAGGGGGCAAGAAAAATGACTGAGATACAGCGAGCCATCGAGAGACTCACTCCTATGTTAGCCCTCAGCGACGAAGTGTGCTGCATATGTGGGCTAATCGCTATTGTCCGATCCTTTGATGGCACAGGATGGTGTCGTCCTCACCTGGACGACTGGTGCATATTTGAGGCCAATCATCGCCCTGAGTATCCTGACCTCGATGCTACATTTCGGGCATGGATATTGAACAGGCGAAAGGAGCAAGAGAAATGAAAGTCCAAATCCTAACTGTAAAAGGACAACCCACAATTGAAGTCTATGGGAATGCTAAACACATAGACAAAAGCGTCAGATTGAAATACGGACGTCAACCAAATGGCGCACCTCATAATTGGCGTGGATTAGACAGAAAGGAGACATCGTGACATTCGAGTACATCATCAGGATTAACACTCCCAACGGCCCAACAGAAGTCGTATTCACCGATTCTGACCTGACCGACTTGGAGCTTGAAATTCTTGGCCTCATTATTGCCAGGGCTACCAACCGGCCCATCTGCGAGAACTGCTTAGGGTCACATCCAGCAATTAACGTCGCAGTGCAGCCAAGAGGTAAGATTCTATGTAAGACGTGCGTTGAGCTCATGAACATCACAGCACCAGAGCGTCGCCAACACGACAGGCGGCAAAGGGGTAAGAAAGGAATCTGACTAATGAAACTAGATGTCCGTCAAACATAGATGCCAACTGCCCCGAAGCGTGGTTCCGCCCAATATTTGTAAGCTAACGCCCCGCACGGACGCCTACCACTGAATGTTAAGGAACAGATTATCGAAGGCATAGAAAACACAAAGGAGTCAAGTATGACCACACTTTGCAAGACGACCATTCCCGAAGGCAAGCAAGGAGACTGGCAGATTTCCAGATTCACCATCTCGGAAAAAGACGCCAAGTTCTTCAATATGCGTGCAACCTTTCAAGGATATGGCTACCGCTCTGTTCAGCCTGGCACATTTACCAAACTCACCCACAATAGTCACACCGTCATGTCGGATACCAGAGCCGAGCTTAGAGACCATGCCATACCAGTCTACGAGGCAAAAGGACAAGTACTCATCAACGGACTGGGCTTAGGTATTGTTGTTGAAGCCTGCCTCCGCAAACCAGAAGTAGAACATGTTACTGTAATCGAGATCTCCACCGACGTTGTTGCCCTAGTAAAGCCTCACTTGGAAAAGTACGGTGACCGCCTGACCATCGTCCATGCTGATGCCTTAATTTGGACTCCCCCAAAAACAGTCTACGACATGGTTTGGCACGACATTTGGAGTGATATTTGTACAGACAACTGGAAAACCATGACCAAACTTCACCGACGGTATGGGCGAAGATCTAAATGGCAAGGCAGTTGGTGCAGGTGGGAAGTCCAGCGAATGCGACGACGGTAACGCGCGAGATGTCATCAGAATTAGAAAAGAATTATTAGCACTAAGAAAGGAGTCAAATGCTAGAAATGTCGAACGTCCAGGCCAATCTTAAGAAACTTAGAACAAAATGGGTTGAGAATTCCAATTGGACACAAGTGACTCTATTTGATGCTATCGCTTTCCTGTCCACTGAGGTCGCAGAAGTCCTAGATTTATACCTCAGAACCCAACCATACGAACGCAACAACCCCCAATCCGTGACCAAAGATGATTTCGGCGAAGAGCTTGCCGACGTGGTTATCATGGCTTGCAGCGTTGCTGACATCCTCGACATCGACCTGGGAGAGGCCCTCGAAGCCAAGATGAATAAAATAGATCGGAAATATTCCTAAAGGAGTGGAAAATGCGCAAGTACGTGAAAGTCAAATTGGTTCAAGTCAACTTTGTACCCACATGGCGGAACGTAGATGACGAAGGCTACGCCTCCAACGAGCGAACCGCAGTGGGTCAGATGGCTCTCGACGCGAACTCACTGCCCGAAGAACTCCAAGAGGTACTGAGACAGTTCATACTCGAAGAGTTGAGTAAGAATCATCAAGGAGAAAAATGAGACTAGAACTCGACAGGCTCGACTTGAAAGAAGAACACAGAAAAGTCAGTTGCAGGAAAACCAAATTCGAACACTTCGACGAAAGATCTCAAAAGGCAATCGACGCCGTCGGACGTGCAACTTTCTACGAGTTCGACCGGAGTAGATGCAACGCAATATATCCCAAGAAGTGGCTGAAACTTGTCCCAGCCGCTCTCAATAAACAAATCGGCCACAGGAAGAGAGCCTAGTACCAAGAAAGGAGGAAAAATGAAAGCTAGTGACAAGCTGCGAGCGAATTGGAAGAAAGAAGATATCTGGTTTTACTTTCCCGTAGGTCTGGGGACCAAGACTGACACCCGTTGGTTGCATACTATTTTCAACGACGATTTCGTTCGAGAGGCAACCGAACGCGGGTACGATATATCGACGTTCAAGTTTGAGATCTGCCCCCAGGAAGGAAATGAAAGATTTGAATCACAACGTTCTTAGCACTAAGAAAGGAGACAAAGGAAATGAGTATAACGACAGCAGTACTTTTCGCGGCAGGTATCTACCTAATAGTAGTTGCGCAAATATCGACGACTAAAAACATTAAAAGTGCCATGATCTTCAAAGCCCTCCCGACATCGATTGGAATAGCGTGCCTCATACTGGCTGCGAAGTCAATTGGGTGGCTCTAAATTGAAAGGAGAAATTGATGTCTAAATGCCACGAATGCGCTTACAAAGGCGATATACCTGGAGATGCTCATATATCATGCCAATTTGATTGGAAGGGTCCTACACCACAAGGTGATCTTCATGGTGTTAGGAACGGTTGGTACTACTTCCCTTTCAATTACGACCCTACCTGGATGATAGAAGAGTGCCCAAATTTTGCCACCGAAAGAGACGAGTCAAGAGTTGCGAAGCAGAACCCCCACGATCTGCTAGCAACACTATTAAGATTCTAGGAATAGATTTCTTAGTGCTAAGAAAGAAATCAAAACCAGAATTTTAGCAAAGGTTTCACGATCAGTTATACCAAACACAGACAAGGGGGTTAGGAGAAAGTCGGAATTTGAAAAATGGTAAAAGTTTCACAGCCAGATATAGGAATTGAGAATTTAGCAAAAGTTTTGTGGCGAGGTGACCCTTGTAAAACCGCCCCACCCCCTAAAAATTTCAACTTTTGCCCGGCCCCACTCGCCACGGACTTCTTAGCACTAAGAAACACCCTAGTGCTGAAACAGCTCTTAGTCACTAAGAACGCTTCAGAGCCTTGACCGGATCTTCTTTCTACCTCTAGCAGTTCTTTTCATTTGCGGTTGGGTGGTGTTACTCTTTTGATCTTGGGGCATTTTGTACAGAAATAAATATGCACAGTTTGTCCTGTCTTTAGGGTTTCTTTTCTGAGGAATACCCACTCGTGTTCGCAAGACATATTCACCCCATAATGCGCTTGATCACTTTATTACGCTGCTTTAGTACACATTTCCAGCAATACTTCTGCTTCGGAAATACGAGCCTCTTACAGCCCTTTGTCGCACACTTCACCATTTTCTTGGCCTTTCTTAGTGCTAATTCTTTGATGGGGGGTGGTCCAATTTTTTCATGTCTTCACACAACTTACAGGTTATTCCTTCTTTTCGATAAGCAACTCTTCCTACTTCTGCTTTAACACCTTCGTCGTCTTTGTAGTATCTGTGGCACTTACGGCACCGAAATGCTCCGATCTTTACATCCTTCTGAAGTCTGTGGAGTTCTTTCTTGCTGATCAAACCACTCCTAGCCTCTTCAGAGAGGTTGCGTCCTTCGATTAGGATTAAGTCTCTATTAGAATCTACGTATATCATCAGTCCCACAGGGAGAAGAAGTGTTCGGTGAATAGTGCCATTCCTTCCTTGAATGTAGCTAAAGCTTCGTCGTATTGTTCCTGATATTTTCTCCAGAAGTCCAGCTCGGTGTAGAGCTCGTCTAACTCGTCCTTGTCATTCCATACGAGAAGTTCTCTACCAAATCGTTCCTGTTCTACCTTGCGTAGTTCTTCCCAGGCGGGAAGGTCGTCGATGTGTTGGGCGGCTTCGAATCCTTCGATCATTTTGTCTAGTATTTCATTCCACATCTTTTCGGACTCTTCTATATCTACATCATCTCCATGAAATACTAGAGGGGGGAAGCCTTTTTGCGCCTTTAGTTGCCTTAGCCAGACAGGCATCATTCTGGCTAGGTACATGTCGATGTTCCAGATCACTCTGTCGTCCCAGCCTCTGAATACTCTTTGTACCGCCCACTTAAGTTTGTTAAACATTTAGCCTCCTTAGTGCTAAGAAATCGACCTTAATCTTTGTTAGGGGGCCCCTTGTAGGAGAGGGGGGGGAGTCCAGATTTTTGGAGAAAATATTTTAAGGTTCGTCTGAGTTTCATACCTAAAATACCCCCTTCTAACGGAAATTCATTTCTATATTTTAAGGAAAAGGACTTGACTTTTCTTTGATTATATGCTATAATGTATGTAGGATAAAGGAGGAAGAAATGACGAAAACATGGGATTTTATATGCCCGAACTGCGACCACGAAGAAGAGGCAGACATATTTTCTGACGAGCACCACTGCTCAAACTGTAACGCCGGGTTTGAAACCGATTGGGACTACCCCACCCATGACAGCTTAGCAGCATGGATAGTTGGCCCAAAACAACAAGAGGAGGAATAAGATGAAAAGCACCTACTTAGATTACCTCGATATCCTCAAAACAGAAGGCAAGGACACTGACGACCCCACCTACCTGATGCAAGCCTTCTCCCTGACTAGGAAGCGTGCCCTCAAAGTCATTGAAGTGTGGAAGGAAGCCCAATAAAACGTAATGGCAACCCTTATGGAACGACTGAGCTAGAAGGAGACCCAAGATGAAAGAGCTCAAAAACCGCGTAGATGAAGCCTACAAATTAGGTAAGGAGAAAAGAACCATGACAAAGATACGGTTGTTGAATTATAGGGAGCGTAAGCAACTCCGAGAAGAACTAGAGCAGGTTGCCCGATTGAAAGAGGCCCTGCAAGCATTCAAGCTGCTAGATACCTCTCTTACTCTGACACAAGGTCCGAACTGGCTGGACAGGGCTAATGTAGGCAACATCATTCCCGACATTAGCGATATTTTGATGGGGCTACTAATCCCCGACGACAATGGCAAGCTAGTCAGTACGGTTTGAAGAGGATAAAGACAAATTACTAAACCTCATAGAAGGATAAAATAAAGGAGGCTAAAATGAACAAAGTCAAGATATTGCGCCCAAGAGATAAACATGGATGGGTCACCTTTGTATTGGAAGGTCACTGGTGCGAGGCCAAAGTTTATGACAGACCTTCCCGATATGGAATCAACGGTGGACGGGTCTCAAAGCTAGTTATTACTAAAGGAGAAGAATGGCAAGGAATGCCTGAAGCTGTCTATAACTACAGCCGGGGCTTAGACTTTGACTCAGCTCCAAAGGGTCTTGTTCAGAAAGTTGTAGCTTTTTGTGAGGCCCTAACCAACTAACCTCAGTGTTCTGCTGCCTGCCAGCCCCATCAAAACGGGAGTAGCTCAAGGAATCGCTGTAATCCTTGAGGGCAGTCAGTAGAGCACAGAAAGGAGCAAATGATGCACGCAGTCTGCAACTACAGAGACAAAGTACTTTCCTGGACGGCTGCCGACACAGAAGAAGAAAGTATTCGCAAGTTCACTAGCGTCCGAGGTGAGAATTGGGACAAGCACCTCCAATAGAGTGGTCACCGTTGGTAAGATGTTCAAGATTATCAGAGGGCGAGATGACTAAGGACAAAGATCAGGCAATACAACGACGGTACGATATGGTGGATCAAAAGCTTGCAACAGTCAGAGAGCTTCAGATAGAAATCCCCGACAGGTTGTTAGAAGCTTGCGTTAGTTTCCTGGAACTTTGCTTAGATGAAATACTCATATCTTTTGGCCCCGACTTGTCTGAAGATGAGATACAGGTTGCAGAACTTCTAAGAGACTTTACATCGAAACACAAAGAAAAATAAGTGGTACTATATTAGGTTTGAAAGGAGCAACGAATGAGAACGAATCGATCAGTAGTCAAAACAGTTAAGAACCGCATTCACCAGAGTTCTAACCACCCTGTCTTTGGGGAACTTCTGTGGCGGGCGGCTTACGATATCGTCCTAACTGAAGAGAAACTCCATGCCAAAGCAAGCTCTATTGTTAATGACATGTCCCGTCTACTCCAACAACTGGAGAAAGCCGAGAAGCGCCCCCATTTCAATGGCCTGGGTGAATTGCAAGGACAGGGACCAGAGCTTGATCGTCTGTGTGGTATTTTGGACGCCGCTTATGAGAACTTCGACAGAATATACGCGGCCTGGAACTACGTAGTACTTCACAAACCCGACAGACCTGGGGGAAAAGAATGACCCTAAAGGACAAGATTCAAATAGACGCAGCGGGAGCCCAACAACTGACAAATGAGATCATAGACGCCCTCGAGCACAGTTCCCCCCAAGAGATCACTTTGTTAATCTACGAAAAGCGGGGCAAGTACTGGTGCCCTACTCTCAAGGAATGGAGGCAGATAGGTGACTGAGAAATCCTACTTTCTAACCGTCGAAAGGTGTAACGATGGCTGTCGCGGGGTCTTTTGTAACAAGCACGGCAGCAGCTTTCGACAAGAAGATCGACCGCACACACAAGACGAAATGTATGATGTTTTGGGGGTATTTTCGATTGTTCTCGCCCCTGAGTCTCTGCCACTCACTGAAGAAGAGTTAAGCAAATTTACCTACTTCCGTCCCCTGGCTGAATATACAAATGAATACGGGGTTGCACTGGAAGAATCTGACGTCCCCCTAAAGGAACAAAATGACTAGAGAAGAAGCCTACGATTTTATCAGACTTTACAAAAAGTTCTTAGAAATTCCAATAAAAATCACTGATTGCGGCGACGGAACAATCGAGCTTGAAACCCGGAGTCATTATGGCTCCCCCGACCGTCATTGGTACGAAGATTGGACTGCCGCCAGAGTGATCAGTCAGGAGGCAAAATGAGGTATTGTCTAAAGTGTAAAAAGTGGTCAAAACCTGTTGAAACAAAGGAAGACAGGGGCGACATAGTTAGCACAACCATCAAGTGTGGCAACTGTGGGAAAGTGCTTTTTCGCTATGGAAAGGGAAAACCAAATGACTAGAGGCGGAACAAGAGAAGGCTCTGGCAGGAAAACATTCTACAAAGACGAGAGGATGGTAGCTTGTAACGTATCACTACCTCCATCGTACATCAAGTTGTTAAAGAACATCGGTGGAGGAAATCTGTCTAAGGGAATCAGGTTGCTGGTCGAGACGTCCCAAAGATTCCCACAATCTTAGTGCTAAGAAAGGAGTCAAGAAATGAACGTAATTTACAGTAAGCGGGGAAATGCTGTCGTGATTAGACAGGCGTTCCAGAGAGATATTGTAGTTGATGCTAGAAGTCTCCACCAGTCTATAGAAAATATTAAGGAAAGGAAGGCAGACTATGCTTCATTGAAAGCCTACGAAAGACACCTGGAAATGTTCCAAGGCGCTCTGGCTTTCCTCCCTGAAGAAATTCAAACAGAGAAATGAATGAAACCTATTCGCCGAACATCTAGTCAAAAAGGAGAAAGAGATGGACCGCAAAACATGTAGAAATTACGAGCCAAAAGAACCAACACCCCATCCCGGACGTGTCTTTGCTGAAGATTTGAAGATCGGTATGGTAATCAAGCGACACAATGCGGGTGGGTTATGTCGTCTGGTAGTGATTCTTAGTGAACCTGGCGATAGTACAGCCATAAAGTCGCTTCAGATACAACCAGGTTTTGCTCCCCACAAATGTGACATGTATTTGGCGGGCTCTGGCCTTCAACCGTATCGATTCTCTGGTAAGTGGTCGAAAACTTGGTGTGAAGAAGTCACATAATAACTAAAAGGAGATAAGGATGAACTGCTCAACTTGCAAGAATTACGAACCAAAAGAATCACCCTTTGACGGAGTAAAGACAGATGAGCTGAAAGTAGGAATGATTCTACAGGTATTTCGTCAGCTAGGAGAGCCTACAGGAGAATTCCTTGTGGTCATCGAACCCCCCAGCGAAAGGAGCATGAGATTTGTCTCTATTAAAGACACTGTACTGCGTAAGCGCAACATCTTTCTAAGTAACCTTGGCTGTCAACCCGACCTAAACGGCGAGTGGAAACCGTGCCACCTCCAAGAGGTCACCTAAATTGGCTCTCCGTGTGGGCCCACAGACCGTCGTGGGCCTGTCAGGGGGCCGGGTCTAGGGAGTTGACTCAAAGTTGGACTTTCCGCCTTATTCTGCTAAATTATTCGGCAGACTCCCCGACCTATTATTTAACCCACACGGCCCCCAAAACCTTGAAAACGTCGTCTTCAAAAACGACCACAACCCTTGCAGAGTAATCTTCCCCTGAGCTATGATCGACCCCAACTAGATATTTTTCCTGAAAAGGAGGAGGTGGCTTCAGAGTACTAAGAAACCAGTCAATGACATTCACCTCTGGAGAAATTCCTTCAGCTGTATCAAGCATATCATCAAAAATCATTGGATACCCCCAGTGGAGAGATGCAGGGCTTCTTGGAATAATCTCTTAGTCACTAAGAACCACCCCCACAGCAGCCAAGACCTCCAACGCCCCCAGCCTGCCTAATCCCCTGATG
>SDBV01005546.1_pt1 | contig 17773 bp, 20 predicted proteins | sample 2277081 | NCBI WGS metagenome assembly SDBV01 (sample SAMN10402039, study PRJNA504765) | marine sediment metagenome | isolation source: marine sediment core GS10_PC15, 223 cmbsf | place: Arctic Ocean: Southern Knipovich Ridge | collected 2010 | reverse complement strand
AGAAAACGCAACATTTCAATTGATATAAACACTATATCTACAGGCTAATGTTTTGTAACATATTGAATTTCTGTGACATATGCTCAATTGCGCGAATTTGGCGTTCATAGTTTCAACTGTAGCAAAATACATCTTTGAAGGAGAGTTAAATAAAATTTACAATACAATTATGAAAGGCAGGGAAGTAAGCAAACTCAGAGGGCATATCATTGTCTGCGGTTTTGGGAGAAATGGAAGGCGCGCAGCTCAGGAACTTAAAAATAGCCGAAAGAAATTTCTGATTATTGAAAATGATGAACATGTGCTGGTACGATTTCCCGAAGCTGAAAAAACCTATAGTTTTTTAATACGGGATGCCACACAAGATAAAAGCCTTCTTGATGCCGGTATTCAACGGGCAACAACTATTATTACCACCTTACCCAGCGATTCTGAAAATGTGTTTATCACTCTAACAGCGAGGGAAATGAATCCGGATATCAATATTATTTCACGCGCTTCTGATGAAAAAGTAGAGAAAAAATTAATGCGGGCAGGCGCCAATCACGTGGTGATGCCGGATGCATTAGGTGGTTTTCATATGGCGCATATTGTCACCAAGCCGTTTATTGTAGAATTTGTTGAAATGCTCAGTGGTTTTGGTGAGTCGGAATATATGCTGGATGAGATCAATTATTTACAAATAAAGCTAGAATACAGAGATAAGTCTTTGGCAGAATTGGATATTCGCAAAGCTACCGGAGCTACTGTGTTTGGGTTTAAAGATGCTAAAAAAGGAATCCTTATCAATCCCGATCCTCAAACCAGGTTTTCTCAGAATGACATTATGATTCTATTGGGAAATCAAGAATCGATAAAAGAATTTAAGTGAATTTATACGCGACATCTGAAATTGTCTGTAAATTAAAGACTTACCTTGCTCCTTTTTTGTTTTTTCCTGATCGCATCTGCCTTCATTGCATTGTAAATTGCTATGGAAGGCAAATAAGCTTCACTACCGGCTAACAAAGCGCTATCTGTTAATTTCTGTTCCAGTTTTTTAAGCGGGTGAAGAATTTTTTGAATGGATTTTATTAATTGAACATCCTTTATAATTTCTTCTATTTCCACATTATCAGGAACGAGATCGGGATTATTTTCAGCTTGTTTCAGATTTTCAAGAACAAAATCTACGGTATGTTCCCCCATTTTTGGAAGAGCAACAATTTCTTCTTTAGTTAGTACAATCAAATCCGGCAATTTTTTATTGATAATATTGATGGCATCAAGTATTTCATTTATTTCCTTGTCAGGAATTGTTGTCGAAATAAGGTTTGAATAATTCATCATCTGCGTAATGTCTAGTTTTCAAATGCCGATAAAAAGGGAACTAATATAAATAGTTCGTCTTGTATTTAACAGGATTTTTCAAACTAAAGTTACAACAAGTCGTGAATATTACACTTTTCTGTTTGCCAGAAAAACGCCAAATATGATTATCCCCATACTTAAATAATGTGAAAAATAAAGATTCTCGCCGTCAATTAGTCCCCAAATTACGGCAACTATCGGGATCAGATACGTGACAGAACTTGAAAATAAGGGAGTGGCATATTTCAGCAACTTATTAAAAAGCATTAATGCTATGCTTGTGCCAACTATACCTAGAATAGTAAGGTAAAATAGGGCTAAAACAGCCTCATTTCCCGAAGCAAGTCGTTCTGTGAAATCAGAGAAAAAAAACAATTGAATCGCAGCTAAGGGGCCAACAAAAAAAAGCGAAATACTGGAGATGGCAATTGGGTTTAAGTCAGCCATGTTGAATTTTAATATGTTGACATTAATGCCATAAAGTAGGGTTGCCACTACAACAAATAGTGCAAAATAATTAAAACTGTGATTTTCTTCAGAGCCTGTAAATATTAATAATGCCCTACCGGCCAGGGCAAGTAAAAGTCCGATGACGATCAGAAAAGTAATTCTTTGCTTGTAGAAAAATACTCCAACGATCAGGACAAAAACCGGCGTGAGAGAGTTTACCATTCCTGTAATGGCGCTATCCAGTTTGGTTTGTGCCATAGCAAACAGAAAAGCCGGGATAAAGCTTCCTATAAAACCAGATACAAAAATCAACAAATAATATTTTTTATCTATTCTGCGAATCCATGAAAGAGCAAATGGGGTCATAAAAAGTGATGCGGATAACATACGAATTGCAGCCACCTGGGGAGCAGAATATACCGTCAGTCCTTTTTTAATGAGCATAAACGAACTCCCCCAAATGATTGTGATCAGTATAAATAAAACCCATAAAACATATTGCGGATGATGGCTTTTGGATGCTCCCATTAACCTGTCTGGATCTGATTTTGAAATTTAACTGAAATATCTTCAAGTAGGTCCGAAAGTTCGTTGTGATCGTCAGTCGTTACAAGCTTCATCCGCATGGGTTTAAAATTTGCTATCCCTTTAAAATAATTGGTGTAATGTCTCCTCATTTCAAATATACCTTGCGTATCCCCTTTCCATTCAATAGAAAATTTCAAATGTTTTTTGACCGTTTCCACACGTTCTTCCAAACCGGGAGGAGGCAGCAATTCTCCGGTTTTAAAATAATGTTTGATTTCATTAAAAATCCACGGATAGCCGATGCTGGCTCTGCCAATCATGATGCCGTCTACGGCAAATTTATTTTTATATTCCAAGGCTGTTTCCGGAGAAATAATGTCGCCATTGCCAAATATGGGAATTTCTATATCAGGATGCTCCTTAACTTCCCGGATAAAATCCCAATTAGCTGTGCCCTTATACATTTGTTGCCTGGTCCGGCCATGTATGGTAAGCGCTTTTATCCCCGCATCCTGCAGCCTCAATGCTACCTCAGTAATTCTAATTGTTTTATCATCCCAACCCAATCGCGTTTTCACGGTTACAGGAAGTGCAACCTGGTTGACGATCTCCCGGGTCATGGTTTCCATTTTTGGAATGTCGAGCAATATACCGGCACCGGCGCCTTTAGAGGCAACTTTTTTCACCGGACATCCATAGTTTATGTCTATCAACTCCGGTTGCGCGGCCTCGGCCCTGCTTGCCGCCTCACGCATCGAATCTATCTTTTCTCCAAAAATCTGAATACCGATCGGTCGCTCATAATCGTAGATATCCAGTTTTTGCAGACTTTTCGCTGCATCACGGATCAGTCCTTCAGCGCTAATAAATTCGGTGTACATCAAATCAGCCCCATTCTCCTTGCATACAGCGCGAAATGGAGGATCACTCACATCTTCCATTGGCGCAAGCAGCAATGGAAATTCCCCTACTTCTAATTCTCCTATTTTCACCAAGTCCCTCAAATTTAAGCTGCAAAAGTACCCACTTTTTTATACATCAAAAAATAAGGATGACAATCTAGCGCAATCGCAGGTAAGCCCAAGCTGTGACAAATAATGGATAATAGGATTCTATCTTAAAAACCACCTTCATGCTATTTCAGCATATTTTAGTAACTTACCGACATAATCTAATACTCGGAATTGGTACGACTATCATATAGTTGGCAAACATAGAAATGCTGATCGTGAATTCATCTAATAATCTGAATTTTAGTATCTTTGTTTAAAAGGATCAACATGAAAGGAATGATAAATATAGGATATCCTGAGTCCCTGGCTAACTCTTTAAGGTTGACTGGCAAAGACTTTGAAAATGAGATAAAAACAAGTTCTTTAGTGAAACTTTTTGAATTAGGTAAAGTTTCATCTGGAACTGCAGCGAAGGTTCTTGGACTAACGAGAGTAGATTTCATAGATCTTATAGCCAAATACAATGTATCAGCTTTTGGACAATATGACGCAAATGACTTAAGCGAGGATATTGCAAATGCCTAATATAGTTTCAAATACAACTCCACTGATTTCGCTACTTAAACTTTCAAGACTTGATATTCTAAATAAGCTATATGGTGTGATTTCGATACCAACTGCTGTTTTTCAAGAAATTGAAGCGGGTAAAAGTAAAAAATATTATAACGACTTATCCAAAATAGAATGGATTGACATTGTAGAAATTCAGGATAAGCAAGCTGTAAAATACTTTCTTGATTTGGATTCCGGAGAGGCAGAGGCCATTGTTTTGGCGACTGAGATAAACGCTGACTTAATAATTTTGGATGAAAAACTTGGTAGATTTCATGCTAAACATGCCGATTTAAATGTTACTGGTACGATTGGAATATTAATTAAGGCTAAAAAGAAAGGGTTGATAAAGGAACTAAGACCGATACTTAACGAATTGACCAATAAAGATGTATGGATTAGTGAGAAACTCATTAAGGAAATATTGATTCAAGTTGGAGAGGAATAATTACTTCTTAACTAAACGACATTAGTGCGCGGAGGGCAGCAAACTTGCAACAGGGAGAAAGAAGTCTCCTGACTATAGGATTATAAATCCTGATTATCACTGCTTCGACATGTCCTGCGGAACATGTCGAAGAGTGGGATTTAATGGTATGTAATAATTACAATTACGATCCGCTGTATTACATTCTAATTCCTCAACTATGCAATTTTTTGCCTCACGCTATCGCCTCTATTTCTTCATGTTACACTTTGATTCCTTTGCTCTACCTCTCCTTTTTTTTAACAACTAACATCTTCCAAATGCCCTGATCCATCACTGAAGTTAGGAACTGTGCCAAAAATATAAATAACAATAATAAATCAAATTTATAATTTAGTTTTATTTAAAGCATTTAACATTAAATTCAATGCCATTAAAATAGTTACCCTACTTTCGCAGGTTCTCCGAACCTGTGACAAATAATGGATAGTAGGATTCCAACCGTATATAACCGAATAATTAACTTTTAGGGACATTGAGTCACTGGCAGCTTTGATTAACTTTACACTATTGTTGGGGATAATATTATATCTTATACTATTATTATTCGTATTTTGTAATAGATTTATACCATGGATAAAATCGACATAAAATATCAAGCCGCATTATTTGTAAATGCAACTGACATTGGCCCAAAGCCAGATACCTTATCGCATTTTATTACTGAATTTGCAGACAAAGAACTAATTCCAGCAACCTTTCAGGAGATAGGTCCAACTGGGGTGATGGAACGGTTTAACCTTAAAGATTCGAAAGGAATATGGAATGTGGAGTTTAGTTCTTCACGAATAGATATAATGAAGGTGAATTCAAATATAGCTGTTACGGAAATGGGTAACATTCATGATTTTAAAGATGAAGTTTTTAAGATGATAGACATTATTTTTAAAAAATTTCCTAGAAAAGCTAATCGATTAGCGTTTGTTACTACACACATTATTTACAATTTGAACCAACAAGGATTTTCTGAAATTTTTAATAAACTTTTTAATCCTATTCCTACCTATAAAGATAACGATAGATCAGAGTGGGGTGCGCGCATGGCTTCAAGAATAGATAAAGAGTTTGGAGGTAAAAATGAATTGCACAACTTTATAACAGAAATTAATAGAATTAAAGGAAATCTAAATATTGAGTCAAAAATCAAGAACCTAGATAGGTTACAGGTAAAACTAGATATAAATACTTTTCAAGATCATTCCGATTATCGCTTTGAAACAGAAGATATGAAGGCATTTTACAATGGAGCTATTAATTGGGAACAAAATTTGAGGAAAGAATTAGACACAATTTTCAACTAGACGATTATGAAAGATTCAAAATCAATTGAAACAGGTAAAACCGATCGAATTGGTATAGAGGATTTAAACGAATTATTGAAAATTGGATTTAAAGACTTCAATATTGATTTTGCTGATCCTGAATTTGAGGATACAATTCAAAAGAGAAATAAACTGTCTCTCCCGAAAAAAAAGAACTACGAACATAGCTCCGCTGTTTTTGATTTAGACTTTGATGATTTTTTTGAGATTGATTTATCAAGCTCTTCTGAGAATAAGATAAACACAAAAAGACAGGATATACTAAAATCAGAATTCACCACTAATCTACTGAGTTGCATGACTGATGAGGATTTTGAATTTGGTATCCGATCTAAAAGTGAGCTAATAATAAGAGAGCAGTTCTCAATCAACACTCTTGCCACTAGAAATTGGTTGAATGAAATATTTATCACCAACTTTCACAATGAGAAAATTCTAATAGGACTTTTAAGAATAATAGGTCGATTTGAGGAGGAAGTAATTTTTCCTCAAGGGCACACCATGGCATTGGCTGCCTTAGTTCACAAAAATGATGAAATTAAAGAACTTGGAATTAGAGCATTTGAGAATTGGAATAGCCCTAATAGTCTCGAGGTATTAAAAAATATAAAAGTCGATACGGCATGGTTGATTGAATATTTAAACCAAGTTATTGAGGATTTAAATGAAGAATATGTCGCTATTGATTAGAAAGATTAATAAAGCGAAATGGATTCAAGGTGACATAGAAAACGATTCCGATGTGTCTGCAGATGCTATTACAAATTGCCTTCGAACTACCGGAAATACTTTGTCAGTTTGGCAAATCAATACTGAAGATGATCTTGATAGTGCTGTATTAGCTTTGGTTTCCAATCAGGATCATCTTGAAGCAATTGATGTGGTAATTCTTGAAGAAGAATCCATTAATCGGTATAATATTAGGATTATGGTAACCCCTGGTAAAACACCTATTGAAGAACTTTCAGAGACACATAGAGATCTGGCAGACCTTACTTATTCCAAGCTAGGAACAATAAAGGATCATATTGTGGAACGCATAAGAACCGATAATTTGAAAAGATACACCAGAGGAACAATTAAGAAACTAATTCAAAAAGCAATTGAAGATGGTAAAATTGAACTATCCGACCTAAAAGAATCGATTAGAGAAAAGATATAATCCAATTCCCAACAATTGCTAAAATGAATATGGGAACGGAGCATTTTGAAAGGTATTTACTACCTTCAATCTTAATCAAATCTAGCAAATGGGACGCATACTCACTTTAGCTTGCCGATATTGAACTAAAACGAACAACTACACATGCTTTACGGACAGAGTCCTGATAACCATAATATTCACAGGTTCGGAGAACCTGCGACAGAGAGTTATTTCGTAATAATCCCTAAGCTTCGTCTTTGCCTTGAAAATTACATTTCAAGGCACCCCGGAATTAATTCATTTTTGTTTTAAACAATAAAATTTCTGAAGTTTGCAAATCGAATGAAGCGCATTATCTCCATATCGTTATTACTCATCTTCCTCTCCGGACAGTTCAATCTGACCTGGGCCAGGCAATTTTGTGATGAGTCAGAAGTTAATAACTTAATGTTCGGGCATGGCTTTTTGGACTGCTGCGAGGGAGAAACACAATCTTGTGAAGATTCGGATGATCATACAGATGGAGAATCATTTGCCACACCAGATTGTTGCTGGGTTGATTATTATTCAGCCAATTCAGATGATTATTTCAATCATAGCCAAACCTTATTGACAAGCCGCGTACTATTTGCATCAGCATTTGTGATCTCATTTATTGAAAATACGCTTACTGAAAACCATCAGAACTTTTTTATAGCTGAATCTCCTCCTCTGACACAAGAAAATCAACAGGTATTGCATCAGACCTTCCTTCTATGAAAATCGCTTAATTGTGATGAACTGAATTAAAAAAATCAGCTTATCAGTCTTCACGGACTACTTCCACAATTATTTAATTAAGCAACTAATTTTCATGAAATATAGATATTTAACATTATTCATACTAATGACTATTCCTATTGTGGGAATGAGTCAGCAAACGATTAGAGGCCAGGTTGTTTCTAATGATAATGAAGCGCTTATTGGCGCTACGGTTCAAATACTAAACACCACATCAGGTACGGTCACCGACATTGAAGGAAACTTTGAGCTATCGGGTGTAGCCACCGGGAACGAAGTGGTTTTTTCTTATATCGGTTATGTGAGCGATACCATTCCGGTTCAATTTGAAAGAGCCATGGTGGTAACCTTAAATGATGATGCCGAAAAACTGGACGAAGTGTTGATTAAAGGAAGTTCGTCAATGGTCGATGAACTGAAACCCATGCACAATGAATTGATCACCGAAAAAGAGTTGTTGAAAGCGGCGTGCTGTAATCTTTCCGAAAGTTTTGAGACCAATGCCAGTGTGGATGTGTCTATTGCCGATGCCGTTAGCGGGGCAAAGATGATCCGTATGCTGGGGCTCGACGGCAGGTATGTATTGATCAGTCGTGAGGGGATACCACATATCCGGGGCTTGAATTCTAAGTATGGATTGAACTATGTGCCCGGAACCTGGATGCAATCCATCGATGTAGGCAAAGGCGCAGGTACCGTGCTCAATGGCTATGAATCGATGACGGGACAAATCAACCTGGAATTCAAGAAACCGGAAAACAGCGAAAAGTGGTACCTGAATGGATATGCAAATTCTTTTGGACGCCTGGAGTTCAACGCCAATCATGCGACTAGTTTATCCGATAAATGGAGTACAGCAGTATTATTTCATGCCAATTATCTTGGAAATGAAGTGGATGGCAATGAGGATGGATTTATGGATTTGCCAAAATCAAAGCAGATCAATCTGCTAAATAGGTATAAATTCCGTGGGGAAAAACTGGTTTCCCAGATCGGCATTCAATATATGATTGATGACAATGCCGGAGGTCAATTGGGATATAATTTTGGAGACGACCTCTTTACCTCCGATGTTTATGGATTTAAAAACACGACACAACGCATTGAAGTATTTGGAAAGGGTGGAATATTATTTCCGGAAACTCCTTATAAAGGAATGGGATTCCGATACTCTTTATCCTACCAGGATTTCGATGGTGGAGCAGGACGAAGACAGTATCAGGGGACGCAAAAGACAGCCTATGCCAACCTGATTTATCAGAATATCCTTGGAAATACCATGCATCAGTATAAGACAGGGATCAGTTATCTCTTCGATGGGTATGATGAGCGATTTATTTCAAAATTAAATGCGAACATCGATTCTACATTTTCCAGAAATGAAAGCGTACCGGGAATTTATTATGAATATAATTATTTGCCAAACAATGACTTTACCCTGGTGGCAGGATTCCGAACGGATTTTCACAATTTGTATGGCACGTATTATACGCCAAGACTTCATATGCGGTATGCCCTCAACGAACATCTCACCATAAGGTCGTCGGCAGGGAAAGGCTATCGAACGCCTAATGCAATTATGGAAAACAGCCAGATTTTAGTGTCCTCCAGACGGTTGATTATCAGGGAGGATCCAAAGCCTGAGATCGCCTGGAATTATGGAGGAAGTCTTGTGGCCAACTATGATGTATATCAAAGACCTTTGAGCCTGATTGCTGATTATTTTTATACAAATTTTGAAAATCAATTGATTTATGATCAGGACCAAAGTTCAAATGCCCTGATTGTTTATAACTTGGATGGACGATCATTTGCACATAGTTTTCAGCTGGAAGCGCAGTATGAAATCAGTACTAACCTGGATTTGAAAGCGGCGTATAAATATTACAATGTGCAGATGACCACAAACGGAACATTGCAACAAGCGCCTTATGTGAGCAAGGATCGGTTTTTTATCAATCTGGCCTACGCCACCAAATATGATAAATGGCAGGCGGACCTCACTTGGGTTTGGATCGGATCCAAAAGACTTCCGGATTCTTCAGATCGCCCTGAAGAGTTTCAGCGAAACGAATATTCACCCGATTTCATGTTGCTCAACGGCCAGATAAGCCGTGGATACAGATGGGGAAGTATTTACCTTGGAGGAGAAAATTTATTAAACTTTAAACAAAGCGATCCGATCATAGATCCCGAAAATCCATTTGGCAACAATTTTGATGCATCGATGGTTTGGGGTCCGGTAGCCGGTCGGGTAATTTATACAGGAATCAGATACAAAATTGAACAATAATGGGCCATGCCTGAGTCTGTGTAATGCAATTTTAAGGCTTAAAGCGAGTGGCTAAAAGGTGAAGGCAAAAGAAAAAGACCTGTGCGGGTATTAGTTGAAACCTGTCAGGTTGGATTTTAAGATTTTGATTTAGGTAAAAAAATATATAATAGTAGTTCAGTAAATTTTAAACACATGAAAAAGTACATAATAATTCTTATGCTTCTCGCGGGAAGTTTTGCTGTAAAAGCACAAGTAGAAAAAGTTGAGATAAAAACATCCGCTATTTGCGGGATGTGCAAGAATACAATTGAACGGGATCTCGCTTTTGAAAAGGGCGTCAAGACTGCCGATCTGGATGTGGAAACAAAAATCTTAACCGTAGAATTTAATTCAAAAAAAACAGATGCAGACAAAATCCGGAAGCGCATCACCAAAGTTGGTTATAACGCAGACAAAATGAAACGGGATCAGAAAGCCTATGATGCCTTGGACCCTTGCTGCAAAGACGGCGCTCATCAAGATGACCATTAAGAGAAACCGTAAAATACTGAATAGGGGATGAGATATCCCCTTTTTCTTTTTAAGGTCAGGAAAGGCATCTTTTTTTATGATAATCTCATTAAATTGTACGCATTATAATGAGGCACATAAGTATGTATAAATGATGAATGCATTAGAAGTACTTGATTTAATACAAAAAGGTGAATCTAGCATGGTTCAATTTAAGGAACGTGTCAATGATGCATATAAATTAGGGACTGAGCTTGTAGCTTTTTCTAATGTAAAAGGAGGAACCTTGCTTATTGGAGTAAATGATAAAACAGGGAAAATAATTGGTTTGTCTTTTGAAGAGTTGCAGGCCTCTAACCAACTTTTGGCTAATGCCGCTTCCGAAAATGTAAAAGCTCCTATTTACATTTTCACAGAGAATATCAATGTTGAAGGTAAAAATGTAATTGTAGCTCAAATCCCGGAAGGCGCTAGTAAACCTCACATGGACAATAAAGGCATTATCTGGACAAAAAATGGTTCCGATAAAAGGAAGGTAGTTACCAAAGAAGAAATTGCACGATTGCTTCAAAGCAGTGGTAACTTACTTTCAGATGAAACCTTAGTTAATGGCACGACTATAAATGACATCGATGAAGATTTTTTTAGAAATTTTATAAAGACCAAAACAGGCAAAACTATAGATGAATTAGGCTTATCCAAAGCCGAACTTCTTTCAAACATGGGAATGACTAAAAATGGCACTCTGACACTTGCCGGGTTGCTTCTTTTTGGCAAAAACCCACAACAACATCGACCAACATTTACAGTACAATGTGTTTCGTTTGTCGGGGATGAAATTAGTTCAAACAACTTCAGAGATAGGGAAGATCCTTTTTCCGGAAACATGCAAGAACTTTATGAAAAAACAATTTCCTTTATTACACGGAATTTGAGAAAAATTCAGAAGGGAGCGAGTTTTAATTCTCCGGCTGTTCTTGAAGTCCCCATAGAAACTATTGAGGAACTTTTGGTGAATGCCTTGGTTCACCGGGATTATTTCATTCTCTCAAGTATTAAAGTGTTCATTTTCGATAAGCGGATTGAAATAATAAGTCCCGGGAAATTACCGAATACACTGACCCTCGAAAACATCAGAGTCGGAACATCCATACCCAGAAATCCAATTTTGTTTTCAAATGTCAGGCATATCCTTCCTTTCGTTGGAGTTGGGAGTGGCATTCCGAGAGCCTATGAAAATTCGCCGGATTTGGAATTGATTAATGATACCGAAAGGGAACTTTTTATTTCCATTATTCAACGTGGCAGCATTTAATTCTAAAAAATTAACTCTTTTTCATTCTATAAGCTATCATGTATTTCGAACAAGTTGCCAGCTTACCAAGTCTGTGAAATAGACGAAATCGGAAAAAAGCATAATAATATAAGGCATTTTTCATCTCGTGGTGTACACTTTGCGTAGCTCTGCGGATACTTTGCGCACCTTTGCGTGATAGCCCTTTATAGCTCAGGCAAGAATTACGCTGAGTTTCGCTAAGAAAACGCAAAGTTTCGCAAAGCGATTACTCGCTTAAGTGTTAACAACTTAAGGTATTTAATGAAAAATGCCTAATATAAGGTGCATTCATAAACACATATTTGAATGTTATGTTATTTCTCTTTTATAATTAATAATAGAGCCCCTTCTCGGCTATTGATTTTATTGCTTTTTGCTCATGCGCCAGAACACTATGCAATTGATCTCTATTTATATCACATTGAATGGCAATAATGTTTACCTCGAACGTCTTCAAGACTTCATTAAAAATCAATTTTACCCTTTCATAATGATAAACTGAAGTTATAACAATCAGATTGGGGTTGTCAATTCCGGAAATAATTTCTTTTACTTTCACGGCGTCTTCGACCGTATTTGAGGATAAAGCTGTATCCAAAAAATCGCCTTCAAGAATACCTTTTTGATTTAAGTATTTTTTAGCGAGATCGGCATGTGCTTCTTTTGAAGTATTAAAATGTTCACCCCAGCCACCTGTGCATAAAATCTTTTTGCCTTTTGAATAAAGAGCCAAACAACAATCTAAACGACTTATTGAAATTTCACCTAATTCACCAGATGACGAGTTTGGTGCGCCTAATACAACTAGTACTTCATTCTTCATTTACTTATTTATTTTATAATCGACCAAATATAACAAATTTAGACAAGCAAGGATTCAATTATTGTCTCTGAGGTATTTCCTTATTAATTTGTGCGAAAACTAATTTGATAAAATGAGATCCAAAATTTTACTAATACTGATCGTATTTTTATTTCAATATCAATTCTCTTATTCTCAAGCAAAATCTAAAATTTCCTGGTGGAATCCGGCACAACATGAGTTCAAGGTGATTGAAGGCCAGGGATGGCCTGATGACCTGCAGTCCGATTATGATCGCTTGCCCTTAGATGCGGAAAGAAAAGTCAGGAAAGCAGTCTGGAATTTATCGAAACATTCTGCCGGACTTTCCATTCGTTTCAGGAGCAATTCAAGCGATATTAAAATTCGTTATAAAGTAAATGGCAACAATGCTATGCCACACATGCCGGCAACCGGTGTAAGTGGAGTTGATCTATACGCCAAAAATAGTGATGGAGAATGGATGTGGTGCAGAGGAAATTATGCTTTTGGTGACACGATTCGATACGATTATAAAAATATAAATCCACAAGATGCGTATCATGATCTTGGTAGGGAATACCGTTTGTATTTACCGCTTTATAATTCTATGGAATGGCTGGAAATAGGTGTCCCTGAAAACACACGATTTGACCGCTTGCCCATCCGCCGGGAAAAACCTATCGTAGTATATGGAACTTCAATAGCCCAGGGAGCGTGAGCTTCCCGACCGGGAATGGCATGGACGTCTATTCTGGAAAGGAAATTGGATAATCCATTGATCAACCTGGGCTTTTCTGGAAATGGGAAACTGGAAGAAGGGCTCATAGATTTAATGGCAGAAATTGACGCGAAAGTTTATATTCTGGATTGTCTGCCGAATTTGAGTCCAAACAAAAATCTGTCGTTGGATGATGTTCGGGGAAGGATTATTTCTTCAATAAAAATTTTAAAGGAAAAGCGCCCTGAGGTCCCCATTTTATTGGTGGAACATGCGGGATACTCCGATGGATCAACAAACCTTAAGCGTCAGGAGACTTATACCGAATTGAATAAGGCACTTCGTGAAACGTATGCCTGGTTAAAAGCTGAAGGCGCAGACAACATCTACTTGTTGACAAAAGCAGAAATCAAACTAGGATTTGAAGATTTTGTTGATGGAACGCATCCTTCCGATTTAGGCATGATGCACTATGCAGAGGCATATGAAAGATTTATGCGTCTCATCCTCAATGAGCCAATAGGAAAATCCTCCACAACAATTCCCGTCACGCAGTTAAGGGAACCCGGCAATTACGATTGGGATGTGCGTCATCAGAAGCTACTAAAAATGAATAAAGCTAAGCCGCCTAAAATTTGTTTTTTTGGCAACTCCATAACCCATTTTTGGGGCGGACTGCCAGAAGGGCCTTTTTCAAATGGTGGGAATACCTGGGATGACAATTTTAAAGACCTGGGAATTAGAAATTTTGGTTTTGGATGGGATCGAATTGAAAATGTACTTTGGAGGGTATATCATGAGGAGCTGGATGGTTTTGAAGCAGAGCAGATTTTGCTTATGCTCGGCACAAATAATTTGCATTTGAATACCGACAAAGAGATTATTGACGGCCTTGAACTTTTGATTCACGCAATGAAGGCCAGGCAAGAAAAAGCAAACATTTCATTGATCGGTCTATTGCCAAGGAAAAATCAGGAAGTACGTGTTTATGAATTGAATTTGAAGATTTCAAAATTGGCAGGCTCATTGCAGATTTATTATACAGATATTGGTAGAAATTTGCTGGAGGAGGATGGAAAAATCAAGGAATCACTTTTCTCAGATGGATTGCACCCTAATGTTGATGGATATCGGATTCTTGGCCCGGAATTGAAGCAGTATTTGAAAAGATAGATAACAAAAATGATTACTTTTGTCCCCTCGTTGAGGGATTCGGGTTAATTTCCCTTAAGAATAAAAGATTTTGGATCTGGACGTTGTTGATGCAGTATTTTTATTATTTACTAAACAAATGATTTTAATTGCTGTTTAATGTATCGTATGAAAGTTACAGTTTGCAGAAAGGAACATTTTAATGCCGCACATCGTTTACATAATTCCAGCTGGTCGGATGAAAAAAATCTGGCAGTATTCGGAAAATGTAACAATGCTAATTTTCATGGGCACAATTACGAGCTTGTCGTGAAAGTATCCGGTGAACCTGATGAGGAAAGCGGGTATGTGATTGACATGAAAATATTGAGTGATATTATTAATAAAAATATTGTTGATCGTTTTGATCACAAAAACCTGAACCTTGATACGGAAGATTTTAAAAATTTAATGCCTACGGCTGAAAACATAGCTGTAGTGATTTGGAACATACTAAGAGGAAAAATCAACGAACAACTTGAAATAAAAGTAATCCTTTATGAAACAGAAAGAAACTTTGTGGAATACCCGTCCAATTAATGGATTGACAATTGATGAAATTGGCGATGAACATATCGGGTCATCCCATGAAACGCCGCTGCGTGAAGATGCTTTCGATCTTGATGATGAGTTAAAAATTGAATTGATTAAAAAGCATTTCAAGGAAATCATGGAAATCCTAGGGCTTGATCTCACAGATGACAGCTTGAGCGGGACACCGGAAAGGGTTGCTAAAATGTATGTGAAAGAGATTTTCTCTGGGCTGAATCCTAAAAATAAGCCGGATGTGAAGCTCTTTGACAACAAGTACAATTACAACCAAATGCTTGTTGAAAAGGACATTACGATTTACTCAAATTGTGAGCATCATTTTGTGCCTATTATCGGAAAGGTCCATGTGGCTTATATCAGCAGCGGCAAAGTGATCGGGCTTTCCAAGATCAATCGAATTGTACAGCATTTTGCCAAACGACCACAGGTCCAGGAGCGAATGACGGTACAGATTGGAAATGAAATGAAATCCTTGTTGCAAACTGAAGATGTTGCCGTATTGGTGGATGCCGAACACTTATGTGTTTCATCCAGAGGAATTCAGGACACCTCCAGTAGTACAGTTACTTCCTTTTACCATGGAAAATTTGAGCATAATGAAACCAGGAAAGAATTTCTATCCTACGTTTTCAATAAATAAAATCCCTTTAAAAAAATAAGTTACAGGCAGCTTTATGAGCTGCCTTTTTTATGCATAAATGTGGATTTACTGAGATTAACTAAGCAAGGAATTTATTGCCTAAAGGGTGATTTTTATATCGATGCATCCGGAAGGGTGGAGCGAAATATTATTACCCATGCTCACACCGATCATGCCAGGCCGGGGCATATATCTTACCTGGCACACAAAAATACGGCGCATATTCTCCGGGCCAGGTTGGGAAAAAATATCAATGTGCAGGCGCTAAATTATGCAGAAGAATTAAGCATAAATGGAGTTAAAGTGAGCCTATATCCCGCCGGGCATATTTATGGTTCTTCGCAAGTAAAGGTAAGTTTGGGAGGTGAATCCTGGGTGATTTCGGGTGATTATAAGCTAGAAGATGATCGCGTGAGTGCGCCCTTTGAACCTGTAAAATGCAATGTATTTATTACCGAGTGTACCTTCGGAATGCCTGAGTACAGTTGGCCTGAACAGCAAACTGTTTACAGTCAGATAAACAATTGGTGGAAGAAAAATAATGACCAGGGTATTACCTCACTTCTTTATGGCTATGCCCTGGGAAAATCTCAGCGGATTATTAAAAATATTGATCATTCCATCGGGCCTGTGTTTGTTCATAAATCAGTTGGAAAGATGAACGAAGTCATCATGGAGGATGGAGGAAAACTTCCAAAAACAATCACCATAGTTGAGAAAACGACCATAGAGGATATTCAAGGTAACCTGATCATTGCTCCGCCTTCCATTACTTCAGGTAGACTTATACGAGGTTTGAATTCTATTTCAACAGCAATGGCTTCAGGCTGGGTACTTGCCGGCAAGCATTTTGGAAGAAGTAAAGTAGATACGGGTTTTATACTTTCAGATCATGCTGATTGGGAAGGGTTGCGCCAGGCAATAAATGAGACCAATGCAGAAAAAGTAATTACCATGCATGGCTATACCGGTGAATTTGCCAAAAGATTGAATAAGCGAGGAATTAATAGCGTTGAAATTGATGAGTTGAAACATCAACCTTATAAATTGTAGTATAAAAGAAACTGAAATCATAGAGTCCATGCATCCTCAAAGTCCGTCGATCTCATTTGGAATAGTTGCTGATGTACAATATTGCGTTGGGCCTCCCTACAAGAATCGATATTTCAAAAACTCAATTATCAAATTCAAAAAAGCAATTGAGGTGTTCAACAGCCATAAGCTGGACTTTGTTGTCAACTTAGGAGACTTGATTGATCATGATTGGCTGAGCTATAATGGAATTTTATCATTTTTTGTGCGTATTAAAGCGCTTGTTTATCATGTTTTGGGAAATCATGATTATGAAGTTGATGAGCAACATAAGCCCGAAGTCCATAAAAAACTAGGCATTCAAAAGTACTATACTTTCGCCATGGAGGGTTGGAGATTTATTGTATTGGATGGAAATGAGATTAGTACGTTTGCAAATATTAAGGGATCCGTGAACTACCAAAAAGCAGAGCAATTACTCGAAAAACTAGAGCAAGAAGGCAAGGTAAATGCGAACTTTTGGAATGGAGGCATTGGTGAAAATCAGTTAAACTGGCTGAATCAAGCTCTTGCTGATGCTGAGAAAAAAGATCAACAAGTCATTATTTTTTGTCATTTCCCTATATACCCGGAGCACAGGCACAATTTGCTCAATGACTTGGAGCTATTGAAAGTAATCGAAAAATATGGATGTATCAAAGCATGGTTTAACGGGCATAATCATCATGGGAATTATGGATTGATGCACAATACACATTTTGTGAATGTAAAAGGTATGGTTGAAACCGAATATGATTCAGCATTTTGTGTGGTTCAACTTTCAGAAGAAAGCATAAAACTAAAAGGATTTGGAACCGAAATCTCCGCCACTCTAAGTATTTGAATTGAAGTGAAGCAATATATTACCATGTAATTAAGTATTAAAATTAGCGTTGTATCATATTATTAACCGTGTACGACGAGAGAAGGGAAGCGTTTGTAGGCTAATTCCTTCGTAAGTCGGGAACCTTGGGAATCTCCGGGCGTCGGAGAGGAAATTGGTTAATGATATCCAGTGGGTGCAATTCCCA
>SDBV01005545.1_pt1 | contig 17775 bp, 15 predicted proteins | sample 2277081 | NCBI WGS metagenome assembly SDBV01 (sample SAMN10402039, study PRJNA504765) | marine sediment metagenome | isolation source: marine sediment core GS10_PC15, 223 cmbsf | place: Arctic Ocean: Southern Knipovich Ridge | collected 2010 | reverse complement strand
AACAGTACTTCCAAGAGTTACTTCGAGTTGTTTCTCGTTATCTATATAACTTTTAAAATTAACAATATCATACTCAGGTTTTAAAGCAGACTCATTTCCGAAATAAAGAGTGTACGGCCCTGTACCAATATCCTCAAAAACTATTTTATCGATAAAATACTCTGCATTTATTCTTTCGATATTTAACGGCCTGTTATCCTGGTTATTTATTTGTACTACAAATTTTTCATACGATAAAGGATTCCTGCCAAAATCTATTTCCGTATCGATTATGTTTATGTCTTTAAACTGCATATAAAACATTCTACCGGATTGTATTTTAATATGTTCTTCTTCTGTTTCTTTAAATACTTCATAAGTCCTGTCAAAGTTTTCATTAATATATAAATCAAGATTTCTTAACCTGAGGTGATGCGGATTATTAATTTCTATTAAAGTAAAATTATCTTCTGTATTAATATTAAAATCCAATGCCACAGTTTTTAAAAATTGATGATAAAATTGCTGGAGCTCATTAAATATAAGAGTACAGTCTCTAATTGAGATCTCATTATTGTTTTCTATTATCTTAATTCTATATAGCTCATAATATTGAAGATTATTAAACTCAATTTCGTTTTTTCTTATTCCGTCTATATTATAGACTGTATCCTGAGTAATGTAAGTCCAGTCTGTTTTTTCTTCTCTGCCATAAATTACAATCTGCTTGGAATAATCAGACTCATATATTTCAAAAATTATTTTTTTTCCTTTTACGTCTTCTTCTAATATAGGCAGAAAATGAAAATCAAAAAAACTATTGTTTTCATCATCATGATAAGTATTAATAAGTGCAGATAAAAACTCCAGCTCCTCCATATTTTCCTCTCTTGATTCTATACTAAAGTAATAAGGAACATATTCATTATTCTTATCTACTATTCTAATATCATTTAATGTACTGTCTGCATATTGATAAACTTCTTTGTTAAGGAAAAAATACTTGTAGTTGCTTTCTTCAGTAATGGTAATAGATTTAGAATACGCCCATTCATCCAGTGAAGTATCTGAAAATAAAGATAGATTAACAAAACTAAAAATTATTATTAATAAAAATATTTTATTTTTTTGCATCTTTTGATACTGCCCCTTTCTTATCTAATTTGTTTTTTATATTTTGATAAATATACGAGATAACAATTAATACTATCCCAAAACCGAAATACGCAATTATCTTTCCGGAAGTCTCTAAATACCTTAGGTCATAAATTAAAAGCTTTCCTAAAGAAAAAACGGTAAGGCCCAGGCCATAGTACCGTACATAATAATATTTTCTAATAAAGCCGTAAATTATACTTGCTACAGCTATAAACAAATAAGTAAAGCTCAGCAGCAGATTAACTTTACCAAGATCAAATTGAACAATTAATACACCCGTTATATTAAACAGGATTAATAGTCCTATAATTACCGGATATATTTCTAAGTTATAATTATTCTTTTTAATATATTTAATTATCAATTCTCTTATATTTGCAATTACTAATATATTAACCACAATTAATAAAATAATTGAAAATATAGTTAATCCATAATTTTCCGTATATAATCTATATCTCCATAGAGGATATGTAAAAACAAGAATAAAGCATATAAGATCTCCTATAACATACAGAATAATTCTTATAGCTTTTACAACTCTGTCATATAAGAATTTTATTTTTAATAGGAGGAATCCTGTTCCAAGGCAAAGCAAAGCATTCATCATCAATCTGTAATAATTACTAAAATAGTTCAGATAACCAGGATCGATTATCAACTTTGTAAAATAATTATTTGCTATATAAAACATGAAAACAAGTGTATTAAATATGGAAAAGTACTTAAAATATTGTATCCTAATTCCCTTATCAGAAAGCTCGGGTATTATATTTTTCTTAACATCAATCTGATACATTATAAAAATAACAAGCATTCCACATGTTACAAAAAAGTATTTTAGATCAAACAAACGTACACTATTATCAGACATAAAGAATTGTCTAAAATCAAAATAGTAAAATGCAATTATGCATAAAGCAAAAATTAACACCCCTGCTCTCTCCAGTAATTTTTTCTTTTTCTTATATCCATACATTATAAGAAGCAGCCCTTCTACTAGCCATCCCATTGAAAGCCAGTGTATACCAAATTGAAATGGTATAATAATAATTACAAAGGTCATAGCTGTAATGAAAAAGAGGAGTATGGTATTCTTTTCTTCGTTCCTAATCCTATCCATTAAAAATCCCAGACCAATATAAATAAGACCGAATACTAATGCAAGGATCCCTCTGTAATTATGTATTCCTGTATTCTCGAATAAAAAATAAATTATAACAGCACTGATAAAAGTATTTAGTGCAAGAAGAATAATGTCCGGAAGTTTTAATTTTTGTTTATTTATTATTGGATACGACAGAATTGTTATCAGGTACATAGTAAATATAACACTGGAATAAACTATTGCAGCAGCAAGGCTGGAACAGTTAAAAGTTAAATATATAAGGGACGGCACATTTAATAAAAAACTAACATATTTTGATATATACCATTGCTTACGGAATGAAATAACAAGAACAAGTAAATTAAGAATAAAAATATAAATCATGCTTGTGTATATGGATGCATCTGTTCCCAAACCGTATAACAGACTAAATGTTACAAATGGCAGATAACCTCCGACAAGAGCGAGAACAAGAATTGTTTCAGAATTATATCTAATAGACAGAACGAGAGCCACAATGGTAACAAGAATTGCAAGAACAAAACCCATATTAAACATACCAATTTCATAAGTAATAATATCGAGCTTTAAAACAAAATAACTGTAAAATATGGATGCAAAAAGAATCGATATTCCGCCGCCTAATAGTCCCTGCGAGAATATTTCCTTTTTCTTCCGGAAAAAATATTCACCAAATATAAGAAAAGCAGTGCCAAGCAGAAATACAAAACTTCCTTTTATATAATCATTTATCCTGTCATAACTCCAGTAAATAAAAAAACCAACGCCTATTAAAATTAAAAGTATACCTATTTTATTTATCCAGTTTAATCCTATTTTCATTTCCAGAGCATTCTGCCCGGTTCTCTTTTTTATTATTTCATCTGTTACACCCTCTTTAGCAAATTCTTCCATCTGTTCTTTTATTTCTTTCTTGATCCCATCTTTGGCTTCACTTTGCTTTTCCTTATGCTTTATTATTTTTTCCTGAAGCTGATGTTCAAATTCTTCTATTTTGCTATTAACAGATTCTTTTTCTTCTTCGAGCTCTTTGGATGCAGTCTCTTTTAATTTTTGTATTTTTGATTGTATCTGGTATTCAAAAAAATCAAGATTATTTTCCTGAGCAGAAAATGTGCGGCTAAAATAGACATCCAGTTTTTCCTTTGATATTTTTAAAATCCTGAGTTTTTCGTCTAAAATCTGTTCTCTTAATGACATTTTAATATTCTGATTTTCTGATTGTGCTTTAAGATAGTTCTCTTTTAATTCTTTTACATTATTTTTAATTTCCAGTATTTCTTTTTTTAATTTCTCATTTTCTGACAGCAGGCCAGTTTCTTCTATGTCTTTAATTATTTCATCATAATCCTTAATTATTTTTTTTTGATTGTTCCTAAGGTCGTTTAATCTATCTCTTGCTCTCATAGTACATCCTCTTTTTAAAAGCTTCTCTTATGATAAATACTACATATTACCAGAAAGTTGATATTTCTAATAACTGTTATTTTACCAAACCAGTAATTTATAATCAAATAAAATTTCAGCACTATTTTTATAGCATGATATCTCATTGTAATTACCATCAAACCAATTATTAAATACTTACTATTCAAAAACCATGCCAAAAGTAAATCAATTGTCTAATTCCTTATACTACATAAAGTTATCTGTAATTCATCAGTACACTTTAAAATTGATAAAAATGCAATATTCATAAGGAAATAGTTAGAATTTGTATAATTCCTTATGTTAAAAGAAATTATACAAATTATGACTAAATCATTCTAAATTATGAATTAATCATAATTACAACCATAATTTAAATATTTCCACATTTTCATGGCTTGCTTAATTTTTAAAATCAATTATTATTATTTGTATGATAAAATATACATATTCCGATGGAAGCGGGAACGCCTATATTGTTACTTTTAATTCTATTGAATATAAACCAGTGAACCCGGATTTAAGTTCTTCCGGCTTCTACAGCGGAGGCAAACCTAAAGAAAAAGAAATATCAGAAAAGCAATACAAATATATTACAGCTAAATTTCAGAAAGCAGCTTCAGATACTTCCATACTTATTAAAAACAGACTAATGGGAGCCGGACAGATTAAGATTCAGGATGGTAATAAAACCGCTGTTTATATATTAGAGCCGCGTGCAGAATTGAAAAGTGAAATAGAGGATTATCTGTTTAAATTTTTTGTTTAATTTTTATTTAAGCCTTTTGCTTAAAACCATCAGAGCAATTACCTGAATAACATAGTGTTTTGTTTCTGCGGGAATTAAATCGTTCTTACAAAGGTACCAGAAATTTCTGTTATTAACAGGATCTTCTATCTGCTTAAGGTTGTATTGAATTGTTCCTTCTCCTGCATTATATGAAGCAATAGCAAGTGTAAAAGAATCTGCTCCGAATATAGAAATAAGGTCGCTTAGATAACCGGCTGCTGCTTGTGTAGATTTCTCAGGATCTGTTCTTTCGTCTGTAGTTGAATTTACAGTGAGCCCATACTGCCTTGCCGTAGCCGGCAGCATCTGCCACATACCCTTTGCACCAGAATAGCTGTTATAAGCAGAGGGATCATATTTTGATTCCACCCAGGCAAGAAAAGAAAAATCTTTCGGCATATTATATTCTGATAACACTCGTTCTATTGTGTTTAGATACTTAAAACGCCTTTCCAATATTTCATTTAATAAACTATCATTTTTAATTTCCTGCACATATCCAGATACGAGGTCTACAAAATCCTGATCTATAGGTATGTTATTTTCACCGTGGGTCTGCCTTATTTCACTCAGCTCTTTATCTATATTGATCTTTCCCGAATTGAATAATAAAGCAAAGCCTATAGCTAAAACTATAATGGCTCCTATTGCAATTGGCACAGTAAACCTTAAATTAATAATTTGCTTTTGTACTGCTGGGTTTTCCAGTGTCCCTATTTTACGGAACTGATAAACAGGTCCTTTCGGGCATAAAATAATTGTATCGTTATTTTTTAATGCGGTAGGTTCGGTTATCTTCTTACCATTTACAAAAGTGCCGTTAGATGATTTTAGGTCTTCTACATAAAATCTGTTGCCCTTTTTATAAATAGCGCAATGCGTTCCACTTACAAATGATACTTTCGTAATAATATCATTACTTTTATTTCTGCCCAGAGTTACCCTATCCTTTCCAAACTTATATTTCTTTCCAGCAGGTAAAGCAATTATTACAGCATTCATATTGATATATTGTAAGAATTAATATTAACAATTACAATCAAAATTAATATTTTTTTGCGAGACATATTTATGCAGCACACAGACTAAAAAATTATTATAACAACGGATTACACGGTTTACACGGATGGGTGGTTACTGCCTGTTATCTGCCAAACTGATTAAGTTAAAAATGACACTTTCAGAAGTAATATAAATTTATTTTATTTATTATTCTTTCAATTCCTTTGATTAGAATCTTAAAAAGAAATAATTATAAGCATCAGAATAAAAAAAACAATAAATTTATAGTTATTCTTACAAGAATGACTAATTCTTAAAACAGTAAAATCTAATGTATTTAGTAAAAATAAAAATCCGTGTAAATCCAATTAAAGTTATAATATATCTTTGTTAGTAACAATAATCCGTATCAGATTAAGAAAAAATCCGTGAAATCCGTGTCTAAAAAAAAAGTAAAAACTTTACAGCAACCTTCTACAGCTAACACAGCACTGATACTTTGTTTAGTACTTTGCAATAAAATCATATAGATGACCTAAATGCATTAGATTAAATACAGGAAAATTTTTTTTATCAATTTATAATATTAGACGGTTATCTTTTTACCAGGAAAATTATGTTTAATTCCCAATAAGCTATCGATAGATAAATCCTCATCTATTAAAGGCCAATGAATACCATAGCCAGAAGGAGAAATAATATAATTTTCTTTTTGTTTATTAGAAGCGTTTAGTAATTTATGAGAATATTTGGACAGTTCAAAATGATATTCTTTTCTATCGATTGTAATGAGCATTTCACTACCTGTAAAAGTTACATTAATAATTTCATGTTTTTTATCCATCTTTTTCCTCCTGAAACTTATACCATTCAGAAACCAAATAATCGAAATGAAGATAAATTATCTTTTTTATTTCCCTTTTATCTTTCGGAGATAAATTATAATTATAAGCTTCTGTTATTTCAAAATTATCTTCATCAATCCAATATTTACATTCGCAATCACCTTTTTGACAATGAATATGGATTGGTTCATTATTTTCATTGGCATAGAAAAATAGTCTCCAACCTAAAATTAATAGTATTGTTGGCATGATTAAAATATAACATGGATGTTAATCATAATCAAAGTCAAAATTACAAGTCTTCCTGAATTTTTTTAAATTATTTTGAAGAATTCATTATATTTATTAAAACGATAATAAAGAAGAAAATGTGTCAATAATCTTTATATTATTATAAAATCCGTGTAAATCCAATTGAAGTTATAATATATCTTTGTAAGTAACAATAATCCGGTATCAGATTAAGAAAAAATCCGTGAAATCCGTGTCAAAAAAAAGTAAAAACTTTACAGCAATCCTCAACAGTTAACACAGCACCAGTACTTTGGTTAATAGTTTACAATCAAATTATATAAGGAGTCCTAATATATACACTTTTTATCCATTGCAGGAAAAACTCCAGACAATGCGCTCGCCACATATTTATAGGATTTTCGAGATCTATATTTTCCGGGGTATCAACATCCTTCCGGCCTTTTGCTATATCACGGAGATATTCCTCTCCTAATCTTTCAGTTTGATACTCCGGATGCCCTAAGTGCATGATAAACCGTTTATCCGAACTTTCAAATATTACATAACCTGCTCTATCCGAATGCGCAAGAAGATTTATGTTTCTCTTTTTTGCTTCTTCTTCCAATATTTCATCAGGGATTCCGGAATGTCTGCTCTGTGGACACCAGAAAACATCATCCATTTCTCCGGTTACTTCATTTGTTCTATCTAAGTTCCTGGTTTTAAAAACACCGAATATTTTCTTTTTAAGATTGATTTTTTCTATTCCTAAATATTTTGCCAGGGCAAGCCCGCCCCAGCAAATTCCAAGTGTGGATGCAATCTTTTCTCTTGCATATTTTAAAATATCTGTAAGTTCATCCCAGTAAGTAATCTCATTAAACGAAATGGCTTCTACCGGGGCACCCGTTAAAATAAGCCCATCTAATCCTCTTTTTGCTACTGCATTTTTAAAAGGAAGATAAACTTTATCAAGATGCACCTTATCACTGCTCGAATACTTATGTTTCTTGAATCTTAACCAAACAGGCTCTACCTGAAGTACAGACCTGCCTATTGGATATAGAAGATTGTACTCATAGGCTTCTGCCTGTGGCATTATATTTAATATACCAATTCTAAGCGGACGGATATCCTGTTTTAATGCCTCATCCTTAGTTACACAATGTACTCTTCTTTCTTCCAATGCCTTCTGCGCATGATAATTATCAGGCAAAATTACAGACATACTTTATCTCCTATACGTTTAAAGCCTGGTCTATATCGGCAATAATATCATCTATATTTTCTATACCGATAGATAGCCGTACCATGTCTTGAGGGATACCTGCTTCTTCCAGGTCCTTTTCTGTCATCTGTGAATGTGTCGTGCTTGCAGGATGTATAGCGAGACTTTTTGCATCACCTACATTTGCAAGTTGTGAAAATAATTTTAAGCTATTAATAAACTTTTCACCTATTTCTCTTCCGCCTTTAATACCGAATACAACCATTCCTCCAAATCCGTTTTCAAATTGTTCATTTGCATTATCGTATGAAGGATCTTCTTTTAAGCCTGGATATCTAATCCATACAACATTTTCATTGTTTTTCAAATATTCTGCAACCTTTAATGCATTATCACAATGTCTTTGCATTCTTAAAGGAAGTGTTTCTATTCCCTGTAAAAATATCCATGCATTATCCGGGCTTATACATGCTCCGAGATTTCTTAAAGGCACAAGTCTCATACGTAATATAAATGCCAGAGGGCCTAAATCACCCAGATCATGTGCCCAGCGCAAACCATGATAAGATTCATCCGGTTCATTATATAAATGAAACTTTTTATCTGTCCAATCAAATTTACAACTATCTACCACAACACCACCTATACCAGTTCCATGACCGCCAAGCCATTTTGTTAATGAATGTATTACGATATCTACACCATGTTCTAATGGCTTTATTAAGTATGGTGTTGTAAAAGTAGAATCTACTGCAAATGGAAGATTATGCTTTTTTGCTATTTTGGATATTCCTTTTAAATTAACAACATCCAGAACGGGATTCCCAATAGTTTCTGAAAAAATTAATCTCGTGTTTTCGTTTATTGCGTTTTCGAAGTTAGCAGGATCTTCCGGATCTACAAAATGTACTTTGATTCCAAGCTCTGGTAAAATAGTATGAAACATTGTATATGTCCCGCCATAGAGCTTATTAGAAGAAACAACTTCCTGCCCCTTGCCGCAAATATTTATTACAGTATAAAAAATACCGGAAGTTCCGGAAGCAAGAGCAAGTGCTGCACCACCGCCTTCTAATGCGGCCATTCTCTTTTCTAGCATATCATGTGTTGGATTCATTAAGCGTGTATATATATTGCCCAATTCTCTTAAAGCAAAAAGATTTGCTGCATGTTCGGTATTTTCAAAAAGATATGAACTTGTCCTGTAAACAGGAACTCCTCTGGATAATGTTTCGTCTGTCTGAATTCCCGCATGTAATGCCAAAGTTTCAAATTTGTAGGCCATTTAATTTCTCCTTTTACCCGACCACTAAACTGGCCTATGATTTTTATTCTAAAAATATTATTTATAATGGACAGGGCTATCCTGTCTTTAACACTGGATAGAGGATTAAAGTACTCGAACTTGCCTATAACATTACAATTGTTACATATAGTCTTTAATTTTAATAGTGGTGTGTTTCCTACAAGATCTGTAATTGTTTCTGCAATTTTCACATCATCCTCCTTTTTAAGAATATCCGTTAACTATTTAGAAAATATTTTAACTGTTATAGGTTGAAATAATACTTTTCTTTTTCTACAATTTTATCAATTTGATGAATAATAAAATATAAATAGTTTATAAGATTTAATCAATATATAAGGATTATATTTTTACTCTGGTTTTTACTATGAAAGGAGATATACTGTATAATTCATTTACTATCTTTTTAACTTCCTGCACTGTAATATCAATTTCTTCTTTTGTAGTAAACCTACTCAAAGAAAACCTTAACGCCCCTTTTGCACGTTCTATATCCGAATCCAGTGCCATTACAACGTGTGACGGCTCCATATCTTGTGAACTGCATGCAGAGCCTGTAGAGGTGCAAATTTTTTCAGAGTTAAGATATGAATTTATTCCTTCCCCTTCTAAATATTTAAAAGAAATATTAATAATATTACACAGCACATTTCCATCTAAAGGCCCATTTAAAACAGCATTATCAATTTTAAGCAATTTGCTGATAAAATAATCTCTTAAATCTGCCATATATTTAATCTGATCCTTATTAACAGATAAGCGCACTGCTTCTGCAAAACCAATTATTCCAGGAAGATTAATTGTTCCGGCTCTAAACTTGTTTTCGTGCTTTCCACCATGAGACAGGGGAGTAATAAAAGTACCTTTTTTTACGTATAATGCACCAACTCCCTTTGGCCCATGTATTTTGTGGGCATTTAAAGAAATAAGATCTGCATAATCCGAAATTAGTTTGGTTTTTGTATAGGACTGGCAGGCATCGGTATGAAAATATACATTATGCTTTTTACAGATTTTATATAAAGCCGATAAGCTTTGTATTGTACCAATCTCATTGTTTCCATGAATAATTGATACAAGTATTGTACTATCATTTATCTTACTTTCCAGTTCTAAAGGGTTTACAAATCCATATTTATCAACATCAAGATAAGTAATATCAAACCCCTGATTCGCAAGCCATTCTACTGTTTTTATAATACTTGCATGCTCTATTTTTGATATTATTATATTATTGCCTTTTGCCTTATTTGCATTTGAAATACCTTTTAATGCAAGATTATTGGATTCTGTACCGCCGGAGGTAAAAATAATTCTTTCAGGTTTTGCAGAAATACTTTCAGCAATTATTTGCCGTGCTTCTTCCAATGCATTTTTTGCTTTAGAGCCCATAATATGAATAGATGAAGTATTCCCATAGTTTTCGAGTTGATACTTATTCATCATAGTAACAACATCTGTTAACACTCTGGTTGTTGAGCTATTATCAAGATATATTATATTTCTTTTCATTAAATCTAATATATTGCTTTAAGCTGGATTTTGTAAACCGGTTTTTTATTACCATTTAATAAGTACTGCAAAATTTAAAATGCCTACAATATCCTGATAAAAGATAAATTTCTCACACAGCTCACAAACAGACTGTGTGAGAGATCTTTTTTTACATTAAGATGAGGTTAATATTTAAAAGTTTAGAAATTTATTTTAAACCAGTTCTCTGTGCGTATTCTTCATACCCTTCAGAACGGAATTCCGTAGAATACATAAGAAAAATATCTGTTAATTTATCAATATCTTCCACACCAGGTTCTATTTCCGGTGCTGCTCCATAAAGCTGGTATTCCTGTTCCGAAACAGTTAAATGTAAAAACGGGTCCCCAAGTATCATCATCCCGAAATACCATTTATCATTATCAACTGCATATATATTATACCATTCCCTATATGCATCTCCCCACGTACCCCCATTAGATAAAACATTATGAAAAATCTTAGGATGATAATTACCTCCGACTTTAGTAGAGCCCATAGTAGCGATTGCATAATCTGTTTTCATTAGATAAGACATAGCGAGATTAGTTTGAGTAAATCGTGAAGCACTACAATTAAAAAGATTATAGAAATTCCCTTTAAAATTATTTAAACCTATATCATTAGTACTAATTACCTGATATGAATTATTGTTTTCTATACAAAGCAAACTCGGAGATGAATGAATCCACTGATATACATATTCCGCACTGCCTTCTGTTAGATTAGTTATATATGTCGGCCTTATAGTATCCGGAACATATTCCTCAATTATTACTGAACTATAAATACCTTTTAAACCAAAACTAGAACCCCTTTTATAATCAGACCAGTCATCATCTTTAAAAATATATGCGCCGGGACTTATATCCATCTCTCCAGCCCTGAATAAATGCACCTTATCAAGATACGAACTAATCTCTCCTTCTGTTCCGATAATTCGTGAAGTGTAGATATCCAGATCGAGTTTTGAATGAGAATCAAAAATACCATTTCCATCTGCATCATCCCAAACCGCACTAAAATCCATTAAATACAGATCCGATGGAAACTCTTCATTATAATTGAATGTGTACATCTCATACCATGCAGACGGAAAATCCCCTATTAAAAAAGCGCCATCAATTTTATTGCTTGTATAATAAGAATTGAGTAGATTCTTTAAGTCCTCTACGGTTCCATCTACCCAAATATGAAGGCTTACCGTATATCCTTCCTCAGCAAGGTCAGTTGAATATATATTAAACTTACTTTCCAGAGGTCCGTATAACTCATCTTGTACAATAATAAGAACCTTATCCGTCTCGCTAAAACCGACATCTCCTATATACTCCTTATCATCGGACAGTACAAGCATAGAACAGCTGGATAAATAGAGTACAAGTAGTATGGAAAAAAGTTTATACAACCTATTCATAATAAAAGTATAATTGCTCCCGTATCGAAAATCAAGATAAATGATATATTTTTAATAATTTATTGTACAATGTTAATTGTATTATGTAAAGTGTTTATAATGTAGAACCATCAATTAAAAATTTGACACACAATTTACAGGATTAACGCGGATTAAATAAAAATTTATGATAATATTGTAAAAAATCTGTGGAAATCCTATTAATTGGATCCCCCTAAGTTGAGTTGTTCCCTAATTATAATTGGTTTCAAAAGCATCTCCTGCATAACCACCAACATTTATAACCAAATTTAAACATTAGCAAATACATTAGAAATCGAGTACCATGAAGCAATAGGGTAACCAGTCCATACATTTAATAACCCAATAGCTTTTATATTCCAAAAATTATAAACGCGATACCACCAATAATATAAAAAATATTTCCTAAATGTTCTTCTGAATCCCAATTAAATACTTCCTTTTGAAATTTAACAGCTTTTTCAGAAAGCCATTTGTTGAATATTATTCCAATTATTATTAAGAGAGTATTTTTAATGCAAAAATTGCATCCGGAATGCATGATGTTTATAAGCTTTTGATAAATTCACTAATTGCAGAATAACTGAAAATTTATTTAAATTATTTAAACTAAAAAAAGGTTGACCCATTCCCGTATTTAGCGTAAAATTTGTAATAGATTCCCTATATTACGCCGGAAAATAATTAGGAAAACAGAACTATAATTAATTACATTCAAAGAAAACTTAAATCCCCATTTGGCTGAATAATTGTTATAACAGGAGCAAGACAAACAGGAAAAACAACACTGGCAAAGCACTTCAGAAATCTGGATAATATTCTTGATAAACCTGTTATACATTCATTTTTACTATCCAATGATCATGAAATTAAATACTTTGATAATTCCATTACTGCTTTACCTGCTGCATGGTTTCTGGGCTGTGCTTAAGAACAATCTATCTTAAATAACAAATTATATTTACTTTTAACAGAATAGCTAGTGAATATGAATGGACTGCAAACTGCTTATAACAAAATATTATTGCAATAATAAATTATTTCTTATACAATCCAAATAACAATAAAGGATCAAAATGATAAAAAACCAACAATTATTAAATTAATTGCAGTCTGCTATTTGTTTTCCCCTTTATTCATAATTTTACAGTCCGCAATTATAAATAATTCCCCTGTTTTCGGTTACAACACTATTTTTGAAAGGCTTGCTTTAATTGATATTATAGTTCTTCTTATTTACCCGATATGTGCTTTATGCATATATTCTGTAAGAAAATCAGGATGGTATGTTTTTGTTATTCTTTCAATTTTCTTAATTTCTTATAATATTCCTTTTATATTATCAGGTAAATACAATATTATTCTTTTAATTACTTACAATATAATTATTTTTATAGTTGCAGCAATATTCTTCCGCAAGAATATAATCGCTCCGTATTTTAATCCGCTATTAAGATGGTGGGAAGCGGAAGAGAGGTATAAAATAAATATCAGTTTAAATATTAATATCGATAATCAGGAAATTAATGCAGATATTCTGGATTTATCTACAAGCGGTTGCTTTATTGCATTAGACACTGCACTGGAACCTGGTTCGGAATATTCAGCCGTGCTTAAGTTTAATAGTAATATCCTTAAACTTAATATACGGATAATGAGAAAATCATCAAAATCTGAATTACATAACGGTTACGGGATATTGTTTTATGATTTATCCGATATCGAAAAAAATGCCTTAAAAAAGATATTATATGAATTAGAAGAACTCGGCCTAAAAAAACAGCACAGAGAAAATTACAATATCGAATCTGATAAAGAGGATATTGCATCAAGATATAAATTATGCGGAGAAGTTATCTTAAAAACAGAATCAGAATCTGTTACCGGCAGACTGCTTGATATTTCTAAAAGCGGATATTTTGCATCATTTAATAAAAAAATAAAATTTATTAATAATTGTAATAGTGAAATTTCATATTTAAATCATAAGTTTAATGCCAGCTCCGAAATAAGATGGAAAGCAGATAATAAATGCGGTATTAATTTTTTAAAAATTGATAATAAATCACAAATAAAGAAAATACTTAAAATATATAAAAAACTTGGCATTAAAAGGCACTATAAAACAGATTCTAAAAGGATTTCATTTGAATTGATAGAGAAAACAGTAAGATCATCACCGTATAAATTAATACTATTTATTAAAAAACAGATATTTAAAAGCAAATCAGTATAAAAACTAGCTATTAAAGCCGCTCCCTTTTTAAAGCTCCTCTTCTAAGAAAAATCGGAATATAGTATTACCTATGAGTATCCTATCCCCATATAATACTTCCTTTTTTTTCTTAATCTTTTTTCTATTAACATATGTTGAATTTGTAGAGTCGAGATCTGTTAAAAAGAACACGCCTTCACCGTCAGACTCAATTTTACAATGTTTACCACTTATCTGCGAATCTTCTATTACGATATCGCAGGGTGTATCCCTGCCTATAGTAATTTCGGATTTATCCAGAATATAAGTTTTCCCAAAAAAATTCTCAGAAAGAATTAATAACAATCCCTTCGTTTTTAATAAGCCGGAAGATTTTATTATTTTCCCCTTAGCATTATGTAAAGTGTCATCATGTTTACTCATTATAAGAAACCCCTTATCTTAGCTGTATACTTAAAAAAGAATCATTATACTAAATTATATTTTCATATTTGTAAATAATATAAAATCGCTCACTTTAATTCGCAGCCATTTAGTGTTTTATAATTAATTTATAATTAATTTATAATTATTATTTAATTTAATCCGCGTTAATCTTGTAAATCGAGGCTGTCCCAAAACCTCCTAACAAAAAAAAATGCAAAAAATATAAATAAAAGCAATTGAATTTTCAACATTACAAACAATAATCCCTGGTCAGTAAGGAAAATCAAGGGGGATTCGGGGATATACATAGATTTAAAACCACTAATCCACACTTATCTTCACTAAAAAAGATACTATTAGCGCAGATAAGTGGTTAAATTCTTTTTTTTATATTATATAAATCAATTGTACTGGGTTGTAGGACAGCCTCAATTGTCAAATTTCGAACTACTGTGAAAGAACTGTGCTAAAAGTTAAATAACCTCCGGAAAGATTATAAACATTTTTAAAACCATGCTGGACAAGTATCCTGTAAGAAAGATATGCTCTTAAGCCTATTCTGCAGAATACAACTATTTTCTTTTTCTTTTTTATTTCTATTTCATTAATTTCACCAATTCTATTACGAATTTCATCTACCGGAATATTAATAGCATTATTAATAGTACCATACTCAAACTCACTTTTTGTACGCACATCGAGTATCAATGTTTCAGCCGGATTTAATTCCTGTAGTTCCTTCCATGTAATAATTTTTACGTTATCCGTTAAGATATTTTCTGCAACAAAACCTGCAATATTAACAGGATCTTTCGCAGATGAATACGGAGGTGCATATGCATGTTCAATTTCAGATAAGTTATAAATAGTTCCATGCATTTTAATCACAGATGCAATTAAATCTATACGCTTGTCTACACCATCCAATCCAACTGCCTGTGCTCCAAGAACCTTTCCGCCATCCCTGGTAAAGATAAGTTTTATACTTATATCTTCTGCACCCGGATAATAGCCTGCATGCGAACCGGAATGTATAATTGACGAAATGCAGGAAATGTTCTCTTTTTTACAGAACTTTTCAGATAAACCAGTACTTGCGGCTGTTAAATCAAAAATCTTTGCTATCCCTGTACCTATTGATCCTTTATATTCTTTTAAGTTATTTCCCTCATTAATTAAACAGGCAATATTATCTGCAGCTATTCTTCCCTGCTTGTTAGCAGGTCCTGCAAGGTAAACTGATGCACTTTTATTAAGAATTGAATTTTCAGCTGCATCACCCAGCGCAAAAATAAATTTATCTGTTGTCTGAAGATATTTATTTACTTTTATACTGTTATTTATACCAGTTTCCAGTCCTGCATTAACAGCGAGCTTAGAATCCGGTTTAACACCTATGGATAAAATTATTATATCTGCAGGCAATTCTTCCTTTTTTTCAAGTAATACTCTGGTTTTTCCAATGGTTTTTTCGCCATCATGAGTAAACCTGATTACTTTATTATTAAGATACAACTTTACTTTTTTTTCTTTTAAATGATTATGAATAATACACGCCATTTCATAATCCAGCGGAGCAAGAACTTGATTTTCCATTTCTACGATAGAAACTGATAAACCTCTGTCATCCAGGTTTTCCGCCATTTCGAGGCCAATAAATCCTCCACCAATAATTACAGCGTTTTTTGGATTATTATTATCGATATATTCTTTTATTCTATCTGAATCCGGGACATCCCTTAAAGTAAATATATTTTCAGAATTTATTCCAGGTAATGGCGGTTTTATGGGTAATGCACCGGGAGATAATACTAAATAATCATAATCTACCTGATAAATTTTATTTGTCTTAAGATCTTCCACTTCTATAGATTTTTTATCTCTGTTTATACTCAATACTTCGGATTTAGTTCTTACATCAATATTAAACCTTTTTTTAAATCCTCTTGGCGTCTGTACCAGAAGATTACCTCTATACTGAATTGTTCCGCCTATGTAATACGGAAGTCCACAGTTTGCAAATGAGACATATTTTCCACGTTCAAAAATAGTAATACTGCATTTCTCATCCATTCTTCTTAATCTAGCTGCAGTTGAGGCTCCTCCAGCTACACCGCCAACAATTAATATTTTTTTTTCTGACATAATTATTTCTTATATTCCTTTCCAATACTCCATGCTTTTCCTATTTTTTTACCTATAGCATAATAATTTCTCTCTTTAGTTGAATATATAATCGGATTTATTTTTACGGCTTCTATAATATCATCTGCAATACAATCTTTGGACACATGAGTTTCTATTACTTCTCCTATTATTAGTATATGAGTTCCAAGTTCGATTGTATGCACCAGCCTGCATTCCATATTTATTGGGAATTCTTCGATTAACGGTATATTTTTATTTTCTCCATAGAATACTTCAAAAATTTCAGATTTATCTGTTTTATTGCCGGAGTTAATTCCGCAGTAATCTACTTCTTTTACATTATCGACAGAAGGAACATTCAAAGAAAAAACCTTATGCTCCATAATTCCTTTTAATGTATATCTTTCTGGCCTAATACCTACCGAAATCATCGAAGGTTTACTGCACACAGTTCCGCTCCATGCAATTGTTATGAAATTAGGCTTATTATTAACAACAGCACCTATCAAAACTGCAGGCATTGGGTAAATTAAGCTTTCCGGCCCATACTTTATTTTCTCCATTATTTTGCTCCTTATATTTAATTGTACAGGAATTTCAACTGAAATTCCTATGAAATAGTGGAGCCCGACCACTTAGGTTCTTAGTGGTCGGGCGACCACATTAATACAAACAATAGTGCATAGATTTACTATTTTATTATATATATAATACCATTTCTGCCAATGGTATTTTTGTGCAGCAATTCTCAATATGAAAATATATTATAAAAAATAAAATAAATTTAGACACAGATTTACAGGATTAACGCGGATTAAATAAAATTTATACAAATATTATATAAAAATCCTTTTAAATCCTGTTAATCTGTGTCTAAACATTTAAAATAATTAAATTTTGTACAAAAAAAGTTTAT